>OFDN01000444.1_pt1 | contig 34552 bp, 31 predicted proteins | sample 1520971 | NCBI WGS metagenome assembly OFDN01 (sample SAMEA94257418, study PRJEB24077) | hot springs metagenome | biome: Aquatic biome; feature: Geographical feature; material: Water | place: India | collected 2012-06-12 | depth 5 m | reverse complement strand
AGACGCGCCGCGGCATCTCGGTCAAGCACTGGCAGGACTTTGAAGACGTGGCCGACCACTGCACGGTGTGCCACAAGTGCTACACGCCGTGCCCGGTCAAGATCGACTTTGGCGACGTGACCATGAACATGCGCAACCTGCTGCGCAAGATGGGCCAGAAGAGCTTCCGCCCCGGCAATGCCGCGGCCATGTTCATGCTCAACGCAACGAACCCCGAGACCATCAAGCTCGCCCGCACACTGATGGTGGATGTCGGCATGAAGGCCCAGCGCTGGGCCGCCGACCTGCTCAAGGGCCTGGCGCGCAAGCAGACCAGCGCACCGCCGGCCACGGTGGGCACCGCGCCGATCAAGGAGCAGGTGATCCATTTCGTCAACAAGAAGATGCCGGGCAACCTGCCCAAGAAAACGGCCCGGGCCTTGCTTGACATCGAAGACAATGACTACGTACCGATCATCCGCAACCCCCAGACCACCACGCCCGAAACCGAGGCCGTGTTTTACTTCCCGGGTTGTGGTTCGGAGCGCCTGTTCAGCCAGGTCGGCCTGGCTACGCAGGCCATGCTCTGGCATGCGGGCGTGCAGACGGTGCTGCCGCCGGGCTACCTGTGCTGCGGCTACCCGCAGCGCGGCTCGGGCCAGTTCGACAAGGCCGAGAAGATGATCACCGACAACCGGGTGCTGTTCCACCGCGTGGCCAACACGCTGAACTACCTGGACATCAAGACGGTGGTGGTGAGCTGCGGCACCTGCTACGACCAGCTGCAGGGCTACGAATTCGACAAGATCTTCCCCGGCTGCCGCATCGTCGACATCCACGAATACCTGCTGGAACGCGGCATCACGCTGCCTGCGGCCCAGCAGGGCGCCTACCTGTACCACGACCCCTGCCACAGCCCCATGAAGCTACAGGAGCCGATGAAGACGGTGAAGGCGCTGGTGGGCGACAGCGTGCTGAAGAACGACCGCTGCTGCGGCGAGAGCGGCACGCTGGGTGTGACACGGCCCGACATCTCCACGCAGATCCGGTTCCGCAAGGAAGAAGAGCTGCGCAAGGGCGAAGCCGCGCTGCGCGACAGCGGCGCGGTGGCGGCGGGCGAGGACGTGAAGATCCTCACCAGCTGCCCCAGCTGCCTGCAGGGCCTGAGCCGCTATGGCAACGACCTGAGCAACGGCCTGCTGGAAGCCGACTACATCGTGGTGGAAATGGCCCGCAAGATCCTGGGCGAGAACTGGATGCCCGAGTACGTCGCCCGCGCCAACCAGGGCGGCATCGAGCGGGTGCTGGTGTGAACACGGTGGCAAGCACCGCGACCTGCGAGCTGTGCAGCACGCCCGGCGGCCACGTGGTGTGGCGGGGCGAGGGCTGGCGCGCCATCCGCGCGGCCGATGCATCGTTCCCGGCGTTCTACCGGTTGATCTGCGATCGCCACGTGGCCGAGTTCACCGACTTGTCACCCGAGGAACGCACCCGCTGCATGGAGCGTGTGGCCGCGGTGGAGCAGGCGCTGCGCCAGGGGCTGCGGCCGACCAAGATCAACATCGCCTCGCTGGGCAACGTGGTGCCGCACTTGCACTGGCATGTGATCGCCCGCTTCGACTGGGACAGCCATTTCCCGCAGCCGGTGTGGGGCACGGCGCAGCGCGTGGTGGAGCCGCCCGCCGTGCAGCGCCTGGCCTGCACGCTCGAACAACTCGACGCGGCCGTGGCCGCCGCCCTGGAAGCCGCATGACGACCAAGCCGCAGCCCACGGGCCTCACGGTCCACCAGCAATCGAAGCAGCTGGAGGTCAGCTTCGACGATGGCCGGCGCTTCCAGATCCCGTTCGAGCTGATGCGCGTGTATTCGCCGTCGGCCGAGGTGCAGGGCCACGGCCCGGGGCAGGAGGTGCTGCAGCACGGCAAGCGCGACGTCGGCATCGTCGACATCGTGCAGGTGGGCCACTATGCGGTGCAGCCCAAGTTCAGCGACGGGCACGAATCCGGCATCTTCACCTGGGAGTACCTGTACTTCCTCGGCAGCGAGCAGCCCGACCTGTGGCGCCAGTACGAGGCGCGGCTGCAGCAGGCCGGCATCGACCGCGACGCGCCCATGCCCGAAGCCGGCGGCCACGCCTGCGGCAACCATTGAAGAAAGCGGACCCTCGATGACCCAGACGCATTTCGGTTTCCAGACGGTCGACGAGAACGAGAAGGCGCAGCGCGTGCGCGGCGTGTTCGACTCGGTGGCCACCAAGTACGACGTCATGAACGACCTGATGTCGATGGGCCTGCACCGCGCCTGGAAGGCCTACACCCTGGCCGTGGCCGACCTGCGCGAAGGCAGCCGTGTGCTGGACATCGCCGGCGGCACCGGTGACCTCGCCCGGGCGTTCAGCAAGAAGGTGGGCAGCAGCGGCCTGGTGGTGCACACCGACATCAACGAGGCGATGCTGCGCACCGGCCGCGACCGGCTGCTGGACGAGGGCCTGGTCCTGCCCACCACCATCTGCGACGCCGAGCGGCTGCCTTTCCGCGACGCCAGCTTCGACCTGGTGAGCGTCGCCTTCGGCCTGCGCAACATGACGCACAAGGACGGTGCGCTCAAGGAGATGAACCGCGTGTTGCGCCCGGGCGGCCGGCTGCTGGTGCTGGAGTTCTCCAAGGTGGCCGCGCCGTTGCAGAAAGCCTACGACTGGTACTCCTTCAAGGTGCTGCCGCGCCTGGGCCAGTGGGTGGCGGGAGACGCCCAGAGCTACCAGTACCTCGCGGAATCGATCCGCATGCACCCCGACCAGCAGGCGCTCAAGGCCCTGATGAAGGGCGCTGGCTTCGGCCATGTGGATGTGCACAATCTCACAGGCGGGGTCGTGGCCCTGCACGTCGGCATCAAGTGCTGAGCCGCCGTGCCTGACGGCACGACCTCCCCTGAATACGTGGGGATGGATACCTTGTCTGTCAGTGCTTACACGGATCTGCCACGGACAGCCCTATACACTCCGCCGTCTGGGCGATTGACGGCCGGCGCCAGGCTGGTCCGCATCCTGCGAGCCCACATCACTGAGACAAGCCCTTGCACTGCAAGGTGGGAGATTCCAGCGTGACGACCCGATCCGACCACTATCCCCAGGCCCATCGCACATGGCGGGTGGCCTGCATTGCCGCGGCTTCGGCAGCGGTGCTGCTGGCAGCGGGGTGCGGCGAGAAGAAAGACGGCAAGGTGGCCAGCCAGACCGCGGCCAAGGTGAACAAGGAAGAGATCACGGTTCACCAGATCAACTTCGTGCTGCAGCAGCAGCGCGGCTTGCGGCCCGAGCAGGCGGATGCGGCGAGCAAGCAGATCCTGGAGCGACTGATTGACCAGGAACTGGCCGTTCAGAAGGCCGTGGACCAGAAGATGGACCGGGACCCGCGCGTGGTGCAGCAGATCGAAGCCGCCAAGCGCGAGATCATTGCCCGCGCCTACGTCGACAAGATCGGCGAGACGGCGAGCAAGCCCACCCCCGACGAAGTGCGCAAGTACTACGACGAGAAGCCGGCGCTGTTCAAGGAGCGCCGCGTTTACAGCCTGCAGGAGCTGGCCATCGAAGCCAAGCCCGAGCAGATCGACGGCCTGCGCGCCAAGCTGGCCGAAGCGAAGAACATCAACGAATTCGTCGAGTACCTGAAGGCCAACGAATTCAAGTTTGCCGGCAACCAGGCCGTGCGCGCCGCCGAGCAGCTGCCGCTGGCCAGCCTGGACAACTTCGCCCGCATGCAGGACGGCCAGGCCGTGCTCACGCCGTCCCCCACCGGCGCCCAGGTCATCGTGCTGGCCAATTCGCGCAGCCAGCCGGTCACGCTGGAGCAGGCCACGCCCGCGATCGAGCAGTTTCTGCTGAACGACCGGAAGCGGAAGTTGGTGGAAGAAGACGTGAAGCAGATGCGTGGCGCGGCCAAGGTGGAATACGTGGGCAAGTTCGCTGAGGGTGCTGCTAGTGCCCCGGCCGCAGCGGCCACGCCGGCCCCTGCTCCTGCCCCCGCCACGGCGCCCGCCGCCAGCGGCCTGGATGCCTCGTCGATCAGCAAAGGAATGGGTTTGAAGTGATGGTGAACATGACGAAAAACAACCGCCTCCGCGCCTGCCTTGCTGCCGTCATTGCGACCGCCACACTGGCGGCTGCCATGCCGCTGCAAGCGCAAACGGCCAACGCACCCGTTCCTGCTTCGTCCACACCCGAATACCGGCTGGGCTCTGGCGACGTGGTTCGCATCACGGTTTACCAGAATCCCGATCTGACGTTGGAAACCCGCGTCAGCGAAACCGGTGTTGTGTCGTACCCGCTGATTGGACAAGTGCGGCTGGGCGGTCAAAGTATTTCCGCTGCCGAGCGCGCCATTGCCGATGGCCTGCGCAACGGCAACTTCGTCAAGCAACCGCAGGTCACCATTGCGGTGCTGCAAGTGCGCGGCAACCAGGCCAATGTGCTGGGCCAGGTGAACCGGCCGGGCCGCTACCCACTGGAGGTGGCGGAAATGAAGCTGACCGACCTGCTGGCCATGGCCGGCGGCACAGCCGCCAACGGTGCCGACATCGTCGTGATTACCGGCACCCGCAACGGCCGGCCTTATCGCACCGAGGTGGACCTGCCTACCATCTTCGCTTCGCAAGCTCGCGGGGAGGACATCGTCATTCAGAACGGTGACTCCATATGGGTCGATCGTCAGCCGATGGTGTACATCTATGGCGAGGTTCAGCGGCCTGGACCCATGCGCCTGGAGCGTGGCATGACGCTCATGCAAGCCTTAGCCACTGGAGGGGGCTTGACTTTGCGGGGTACGGAGAAAGGTATCCGGGTCCACCGCAGAGATGCGCAGAGCAGAGTGGAGGTCGTGACGCCCAACATGAACGACAGCATGCGTGATGGGGACGTCATTTACGTTCGTGAGAGCCTTTTCTGACGCGGAGCGCGGGAAATTATGAATTTCGGGCAACTGATTTCTATTGTCCGTGCGCGCCGGTGGGCCGCACTGAGTGTGTTTGTGCTGATTGTTCTTACGACGGTAGTCATAAGCCTCATCCTGCCTAAGCAGTACTCCGGAACGGCCAGCGTGGTGGTTGACGTCAAGCCTGATCCGATTTCTGCGGTCGGCTTTCCGTCCGTTGTTAACCCGGGGTTCATGGCGACACAGGTTGATATTTTAACGAGTGAACGCGTCGCGTTGCGCGTGATTCGCGATTTGAAACTCCTTGAGAACGATCAGATCCGACTGCAATGGCAGGAAGAGTCCAACGGCAAAGGCACCATTGAACAATGGCTCATCGAACTGTTGCAGAAAAAGCTGGATGTCAAGCCTTCTCGGGAAAGCAATGTCATCAGCATCAGCTACCAGAGTCCCGACCCTAAATTTGCGGCGGGCCTGGCTAATGCGTTTGCCCAAGCATACATTGCTACGGCGCTTGAATTAAGAGTGGACCCTGCGAAGCAGTTCACTGTATTCTTTAATTCTCAAACTAAAGACGCGAGAGACGCGCTTGAGCGCGCGCAAGGCAAGCTGTCCGCTTTCCAGCAGGAAAAGGGCATCATTGCAGCGGACGAGCGCCTGGATATCGAAAATGCCCGACTAAACGAGCTGTCCAGCCAGTTGACGCAACTCCAGGCCTTGGCAGCGGAATCTTCCAGCAGGCAAACGCAAGCACAGGGAACGCAGGGCGACCGTATGCAGGAAGTTCTGAATAATCCGCTGATTGCTGGATTGAAGGCAGATCTCAGCCGTAACGTCGCGCGACTGCAGGAGTTGAACGCCAGGCTTGGTGACAACCATCCTCAGGTGCTCGAGTTGCGCGCCAATAATGAGGAGGTTCGCAGTCGAATCGACGCCGAGACTCGACGCATCACTGCGGGTGTTGGCTTGACCAACACAATTAATCGCTCGCGTGAATCGCAAGTGCGCCGCGAACTTGATTTGCAGCGCACTAAGGTGCTCCAGATGAAGGCGGTGCGCGATGAAGGTTTGGTACTGCTACGGGAAGTTGAAAACTCTCAGCGCATCTATGACAACCTGACCGCGCGTCTCAGCCAGACGACGCTCGAATCCCAAGCCAACCAGAGCTACGTCAACATGTTGACTGTGGCTCAGCCTCCAGCTGATTACTCCTCGCCCAAATTGGTGCTGAACACGGCGCTTTCCATCTTTCTCGGCGGCATGTTGGCTGTCGGTGTTGTTTTGATGCTCGAGTTGATGGACCGGAGGGTGCGTGATCCGGAAGATGTGGTCGCAGCGCTTGGCCTGCCGGTGATAGGGACACTGCCATTGCCGACTGCGAAGCGTTTTGTTGCGGGTCGCCGTGCGCTCCCTCCTGCCATGCGGTCTTCGCTGGCTTTACCTGCAGCGAACACGGGAACCTACGGCGCCTGATTGCACTTGTTCTAAGGATTTGTGCGTGCAAGACTTAAATTTATCGCAATCCCCCGGCGTTGCCTCTATAAGTGATCGCTCCATCGGCGCAATTATTGCCGAGACTAGAAATCTTTCTGCGGAACAAGTTGAAAAGATTTTAAGTTGTCAGCGTGAACGTGGTATTCGCTTTGGCGAAGCTGCGGTGGCTCTGGGTTATGCCAGTACGGACGATGTCATGTTCGCGCTGGCGCAGCAGTTTCACTATCCATATGCACCAGAGGAGCGTCGCAAGACGAGCCCGGAATTGGTGGCACTCAATCAACCGTTCGGAGTTCAGTCTGAAAGCTTCCGCGCGATCCGCAGTCAGGTAATGATGCGACTGTACTGTGAAGGTCAGGACCGGCGCGCGATTGCCGTAGTGAGCCCAGAATCCAAGGACGGCAAGACCTTTTTTGCCGCGAATTTGGCAGTTGTGCTGGCTCAATTGGGCGGCCGTACATTGCTGGTGGATGCCGACCTTCGTTCACCTCGGTTGCATGAAGTGTTTGGAATTGACAACAAGGCCGGACTGTCCGGGATTTTGAGTGGCCGCGCAGAGTCAAAAGTTATCCAACAGGTCACTGGCGTATCAAGCTTGTTTATTTTGCCAGTTGGCACGACTCCGCCCAATCCACTCGAGTTGGTCGAACGCCCAGCGTTTGGCTTGCTGATCAGGGAGCTGATCAGCAAGTTTGACCATGTAGTTGTTGATTCGCCAGCTGCCGTTTTTGGTAGCGACGGTGCGGTGATTGCCGCGAGATGTGGTGCGGCATTGGTCGTTGCACGCAGGAACAAGGGGCGAATCGCGTCCCTTCAGGATCTGGTGGCGAATTTGGCCGAAACGCCGGCGCGCCTGGCCGGCGTGATCTACAACGAATTCTGACATGACCGCCATGAATGATGTTAGGCCCGCTGCCGGCCCGCCAATGCGACGAGAGTCCATAGTGCCATCAGGCGTGGACCTTCCCACAGTCGTATTGGCAATTGCTGGCTTTCTGCTGCTGTACCTGCCGTCCTATTGGACTTTGGCGCAGACGGTTTGGTCGACTGACGAACAAGGGCATGGCCCTATCATCCTGGCTGTTAGTCTGTGGTTGCTTTATCGGCAACGTAACGAAATCGCGACGTTGCAATCTCGGCCACAGCCCGCGCTGGCGTGGTCGATGCTTGTCTTTTGTCTGGCCTTTTACGCTTTTGGACGTTCCCAGGATATCCTTATATTTGAGGTCGGCTCCCAGATCTTTTTTTTGGCGTCGCTGCTGCTGCTTTTCAAGGGACCACGAGCACTCCGGTCGGTCTGGTTTCCGCTGTTTTTCATGATCTTCATGATTCCGCTGCCGGAAGCGCTCGTTGCCGCGGTCACTCAGCCGCTGAAATCTGCTGTATCCGCCATCGCAAGCAGCTCCCTTTATGCTGCAGGCTACCCTGTTGGCCGGTCTGGCGTGATTCTGACGGTCGGGCCCTACCAATTGCTCGTGGCGGACGCTTGCGCAGGTCTCAACAGCATGTTTACGCTGGAAGCGTTGGGCATGCTCTATATGAACCTGATGAACTACACGGCGGTCGGCCGGAACATCGCGCTCGCGGTTCTCTTGATTCCTATTTCGTTCGTGGCGAACGTTGTGCGCGTTATTATATTGGTTTTGGTCACCTATCATTTCGGAGATGAGGCGGGCCAGGGCTTTGTTCATGGCTTTGCCGGAATGGTTTTGTTCATGGTCGCCTTGGTTTTGATGCTTGTGTTCGACAAGTTGCTTGGTTTTGTGCTGCCATCGCAAAGGAGCAAGGCATGACGCTTTCGGGCAAAAGAGCGATCGTGATGTTCGCGCTGGTCTGCGGTGCCGCTTTGGCTGCCTACGTTTGGAAGCCCACTCAGCATCTGTCTGATATGAGACCCACGACAGATCTGGAGCAGATGTTTCCCAAGTCTTTTGATGAATGGGTAGTGGACGAGCGGATGCCCGTTCAGTTGGTCTCACCCGACCAACAGGCGCTGCTGAACAAGATCTACAATCAAACGCTGAGTCGCACGTACGTGAACGCAGCGGGCGAACGCATTATGCTATCTGTCGCTTACGGCGGAGATCAGTCTGACGGTACCCGTGCGCATAGGCCTGAAGTCTGTTATCCCGCCCAAGGTTTTCAAATACAAACGGACAGCTCCGATAGGTTGACGGTCAACGGGCTAACAATTCCGGCTAGGCTTCTCGTCGCACGCCAAGGTGCGCGAATTGAGCCGATTACATACTGGGTGGTCGTGGGCGAGCGGGTTGCGTTGAGCGGCCCTGAGCAGAAGTTTGCGCAGCTTGCGTACAGCGTGCGCGGCATCGTGCCGGACGGGATGTTGGTCCGTGTGTCCACCATCGATGCTGATTCCAAGCGAGCCTATGCCCTGCAACACCGCTTTCTATCAAGCCTGGCAGCGGCGATTGATACGTCGATCAAAGCGCGCGTATTTGGGCAAGGCGAAGCTTGATGACGCCGAGCGGTCCGGCGTGTTCTTGCGCTTCCGTTGCCACTATGAAAGCTTATGAGTGAGCCTCAGGGAACCGCCGCCGCCGCCAAACGCAGCTTGAGTCATTTTGCAGCCGGGAGGTTGCTTTCAGCGCTCGTAGGCGTCGCCACGCTGCTGCTGCTTGTGCGGTCATTGAGCCGAGAGGAATACGGCCTTTATATTGCGCTGTTTGCGGCGTTCGAGATCATTCAGCTGGCCGCGAGTCCAGGTGCTTATGCCATAGCCTTCAGATACTTGCCGGAACTCCGCGTCGCTGGAGCAGGACGATCGCTTTTGAGTTTGGTTTCCCTCGTCTCTGCCTATCGGTTCATCACGTTGGCGATCGTCTCAGGCGTTATTGCATTGAAGGCGGAATGGCTGGCCCACTTGCTAGGTATGCCTCAGCATCTTTCGACGGTCCGCCTGTTTAGCCTAGTCCTCGTATTCGAGGGAATGGCAAGGTTCATTGACGTCGAGTTCGAGTCGTTGTTGCAGCAAGGGTTGGCTCAAATCTCAGTGCTGGCGAGAAATGGCTTGAAGCTGGTCGCCTTGCTTTGGGTCGGAGGTGTAGGCGCACGCGAGGTACCCATTGATCAATGGGTGGGTCTGGAAGCATTGACGTCCGGACTGGGTTTGGTTGTGTCTGCGCTATTGCTGGCACGACATTTGCTCCAACGTGCGACGGAAGTGCCGTTGTCAAACGGTGCTGGCGCGATGGGTAGGCAACTGCGGTTTGCTATACCGACCTACTTCTCTCAGGTGCTTTATCTCGCTGCCGGTGCAGATATGGTAAAACTGCTAGTAAGTCGGTTGATGGGTGTTTCCGTAACAGCCGCTTTTGGATTTGCCGCCGCCCTCTCAAGTACGATACAGAAATACCTTCCCAGTTTCCTTCTGATCGGCTGGGTGCGGCCGCTTTTTATATCTGCCAGATCTCAGGGTAAGCCAAATGACTACCTAGTGGATTTATCCGGAACGGTGATTAAGCTGAACATGCTGATGCTGGCCCCCATCGCCAGCGTGTTGATTGTCGTCGGTGAAACGGTCGTGAGCCTCTTGTCCGGTGGTCGTATGGTTGACAGCTTGCCCTATTTGCTGTTGTTCTTGCTTTTGCTGGTGTTTCAGAGTGTGCGGGCCGTCGTATCCCTATTGGGTATGACGCTGGAAGTGGGCTCTGGCTCATTAGTCGCAACCGTTTTTTCACTTATCGGCATTGCCTGCGGCGTTGCGCTCTACCCGTCATTTGGCGTCTGGTCGCTATGTCTCGGTCTGCTGCTATCCGAAGGGGTCTGGTCCGCGGTCATGATCGTTTTATTGCGGAAACGAGATTTGCATTTTCGGTTCCCCATCGCCGGAATCTTGAAGTTTCTTGCCTCAGTGCTGCTTGCATCGGTAGCTGGTTGGCTGCTGCGCACATATCTTCATCAGCCTGGGGTCTTTATCGATATTGTCATTGGCACAGTTGTCGCTCTGCTCTGTATTGCCGCTTGCGCTGTGCTGAAGCCCTTTGCACAGGTCGAGCGTGAATTGATGAATCGTCTTTTGCCGCGCCGCCTTTTCATATGGTAGCGAAATTCTTCGCATAAGGTTTGCAGGCTAAGTTAAGGATTTAAATTGAAGTTCTTTTTTGCCGGCCATACAACTTTTGGAAATCGTGGCTGCGAGGCGTTGATTCGCTCCACAATTGGCTTGCTCCGGGATCAGCTTCCAAAGTCTGAATTTGTCGTCCCCTCCAAATCGATCGAACTAGATCGCCTTCAATGGCCGCAGGCCGAGCAGCTGGGTGTTCGATTTATTCCGGCGCCGCCCTTTCCTGAATCAATTCGGTGGTGGAACCGTGCGGCTCGTCTGGCGCCTCCGGTAGAGCGATTGGTGGTCCCTAAACATCGACTGCCGCACCAGACCAGAAAACAACTGGAGCAGTGCGATGCAATGATCATGAGCGGCGGGGATGTTATTTCGCTCGACTATGGCTTGGCATCCCTCTACGACTGGACTGGCTACGCTGATAACGCCGTTGAAATGAGATTGCCGGTATGCCTGTGGGGTGCGTCGGTAGGCCCATTTAGCGCGAAGCCGCACGTGGAAAAATTCATTACGTCGCATTTGGCCCAATATGCTGCATTGAGTTCCCGCGAGTCAGCGACACACGATTATCTGAAGAGCATTGGCGTCAATACGAGCTTGGTCGCTGATCCGGCGTTCACGATGAGTCCCGAGCCTTTTGATTATGAGGCTATGATCCCAGCCGGCACTGATGGGTGTTTGGGACTCAATTTCAGTCCGCTCATCCGCGGGTATCGCGATACGGAGAGTTCGCGCCAAGCATTGGATGCGGAAATTATCAACTTTGTAAAGAAGGTGCTGGAATCTACCGAGCTCGGTGTGCTTTTCATTCCGCATGTGGATCCGTTGGATGGTGGGACTGACAACAGCGATCACCACTACATGTATGGGTTGGCGACGCGCTCGGACTTGCTGGGCGAAAGGGTAAAGATTGCCCCACCCACATTGAACGCGGCGCAGTTGAAGTATCTAATATCTCAGTGCAGATATTTCATGGGTGCGCGCACCCACGCGACGATCGGTGCGTTATCTACAGGCGTGCCCACAACTTCTATTGCGTACAGCGTCAAAGCTAAGGGCATTAACCGAGATCTCTTTGGGCATTTGGATCACGTTCTTGAAACGCCTAAGGTGACAAGGGACACCATGTGGGGACATCTGTCCCTGCTACGGGAGCGGGAATCTCAAGTCCGGAGTTTTTTGGCTCAGGAAATCCCAAAGGTACGATTGAAATCGATGAAAGCCGCAAGCTACTCGTTGCAGAAGCTTGGTGTGCAGAGCACGCATGTGAAAAACCTTTCCGCGCCCCAAGGGTAGGATCGTGCTCAGGTTGCCGAATATCGGGCACGCGATCGTAGGCTTTATCGCCGTGCCAGTATTGCTAGTAATTGGCATCGCGATCGCGCTTTCCCCGCCCTATGCTGCGGCCTTGGTCGTGGGCATGGGTGTGGCGGCGGCTGCGTTAGTGGTGCCGATGCCGTGGCTGTTCGTCACTGCCATCTTTGCCGCTGGCGTTGTGGGTGGTTCGGCTGAGTACTTTTTGGGAATGGGGCAGGCGAACTGGTTGCCGTATGTTCTCGCCTTGGTTGTCGCTGTTCGCGCGGCGCTCGCCGCAAAGCTCGGTGCCCGGAGTACCGAGCACTTGAACATGCAAAGTGGCGGATACGCGGCCTTTGTTGTGCCGCTCTTTATATACATTTTTACGGTAGTTGCTGCTGCGGCGGCTAATGGGATTCCAGTATCTCAGATATTCGCTTCAATCAAGAATTACCTGTTGATGTGGGGTGTTTTGATAGCGCTGCTTTACACCCCGTCATACGAAAGCATCTCTATTGCCCTTTGGCGATCGATGACGGCGATCGCCATTATTCAGCTACCGGCTGTAATTTACCAGCGGTTTTTTATTGCAAGCAAACTCAGTAATAGCGCCAGTTCTTTAAGTTTTGACGCGATTAACGGAACATTTGGGGGTGGCCTCCAAGGTGGTCGCTCTGGTGCGCTTACAATGTTCATATGCATTATCGTGGGCCACATGTTGATTTTGTGGCGTGACCGGCAAATAAAGGCCGCACAATTGTTATTGATGCTTGGATTGTTGTTGCCTGCCACCTTCTTGGTTGAAGTGAAGGCGGTGGTAGTATGGCTCCCGCTGGTTGCACTGTTGGTTTTCCTGTCGCAGATCAGAAACAGGCCTTTGCTGTTCATCTTCGGAACGCTGAGTAGTTTTTTGCTTGCAGGGGCGGTATTGGTCGTTTATCGATACAGTTTTTATGCCCCGGGAGTGGATTCATCGTTAGCAGGTTTCTTCGATCAAATCGCGTACGTTTTCGATCCAGACCGATTCAATCCGGCTACTGGTGAATTAGGGCGTGTGTCAGCCTTGGTCCATTGGTTCAGAGAGATCGATTCGGCAAGTGTCGCCAACTGGCTTGTAGGTTATGGGCCCGGAGCAAGTCGAAGCAGCAGCACGGTGGCTGTTGGAGAAGTGGCCAAGCGATATCCGTTTTATATAGATATTTCAGCAGCTGCTGCGTTGTTGTGGGACTTGGGCGTGATGGGAACGTTGGCGTTCGTGGCGCTCTTGTCTTTAGGTGCCGGCGAGGCTTGGCGTCTATCCAGACAGGCAGGGCTGCCAAAGCTACTCAAGATTCATCTCGAAGCGGCTGCTATTGGCTTGGTCTTGATCCTGTCCAGCGTTTTTTATATTCGCGATGCGATTGACGGAGCCTTTGTGCCGTTCTTGACCTGCTTTTTCCTGTCGTTAGTTGTTTACGCCAGGCGGCTGGTTTGCAGCGAGACGGGCGGCGCTTCTTCTGCGCAGCGTGCCCGACGTAAATTCCGCTGAAAGAGCTTCATTTGTTTCAGGCTTACCGAAGTGACCGGTCGTCTTAGTTCAATTCAAATTTTGCGGTTTGTTGCTGCAGTAATGGTAGTTGCTTCACACGCCACCCATGCCTATGAACTCAGGGTGATGAATTCCGGTGGCGCGGATTACTGGTACTTCGGTACATTTGGTGTAGACATTTTTTTCGTCATCAGTGGCTTTGTCATGTATGCAACCACTGAAGGCCAGCCCAAGGGCCGCACAACGGCGCGAGTATTTCTGTGGCGTAGACTAATACGTATAGTGCCGTTGTATTGGCTATACACGACGCTTAAAATTGCCATCGTTTTTTTGGCGCCAGCGGCTTCGCTTAAACCGACCCCTGATGCTTGGCAGATCGTGTCGAGTTACTTATTTATCCCTTTGTTGGGGACAGATGGATACTTCTGGCCAATTCTTCCGGTTGGTTGGACCTTAAACTTTGAGATGTTCTTTTATTGCGTGTTTGCGTTGGCCCTTCTGCTCACTGATAGGCTGCGCATCGGTTTTGTTATCGCAGTTTTTTTGTTGTGGATGATTCCAATATATTCCGGAGGCAAGGGTTCTTCTGCTGCATTCTACGCCGACAGCTTGTTATTTGAGTTCATTGCCGGAATGTGCATTGCGCGCTCAAGACAGTTTATTTCCTTTGTTCAGCAAAAAGAGGTTGTCCGGCATTGCGTCGCATTGCTATTGATCTCGATGGCAGCCGGATTGCTGCTTATAGATTTTGAGTTGCCGCGAGGCTTTGAGTGGGGGCTGCCCGCGGCGGCGGTGGTGATTGTCGGGTTACTTTATGAGGGCAGTATCGCCTCTTTCCGCGCATCAACCATATTTTCGAATCTAGGCGATTCTTCCTACTCGTTATATTTATCTCACACTTTTGTGGTGCCTGTGACGGTTATCTTGTTAGCCAAGCTTGGTGCGCTTGGCTGGGGAGTTAATATCGTCGTTTCGACTTTACTTTCCGTCTTAGTGGCGGAATTTTCCTATAGGTGCGTGGAGATTCCGTCTCTGACCCGCCTTAAGCGTTTTGCTTGGGCGTGATATGGTGATTCTTCGTAGGTGATCGCTAATGAGAATTTCCAGGAGAGCACATCTTAAGTGGTGGGCAGCTGCACCAATAGCCAGCAGTCTATCGGCAAGTGCAGAAAATTTACCGGCTCGTAGTTCTTGGCTGCCCATTCCAGATGTGGATTTGGAGGTGGCGGCGGGTTCGATTCTCGATTTTTCCGGTTTGGTTGGTCGTGAGCCCGCTGGCTCGTACGGATGGGCATCTGCGTTGCCAAACGGCGAGATTGCATTCAAAGAGCGCCAATCGCCGAGTCGATTTTTTTCCGCGTCATTTCAGTTCGCACCGTCTAATGGTGGTTTTGCAGACAAGGCTGAGGCGCGCAGAATCGTCGCGCAGTTGGTAAGGACTGGCTACAACGCGGTGCGTTTGCAGTGTGTTGAAGCCAATTTGATGAGCGGCAGGAAGACGGATTTCGACTACGACCCTGTTCAGTTTGATCGATTTAATTTCTTTCTGGCTGAACTTAAGAGAAATGGAATATACGCCGTCATCGATGTGATGTACGTCGATAATGGAGCGTATGGCAATGTCTTTCCTCACCGATGGGTCAAGAAGTTCAATCTAAGGACTGATGTCTACGTGTTGCCCGAGGCTCAGGAGCATTGGAAGCAGTTGCTTAAGACAATGCTTGGTACTAAGAATCCATATACAGGCACGGTGCCGTTGCAAGACCCCGCCATTCTTTGCTTGGTGCTCTCTAACGAAGGGGGCATTATTGAAATGGCGTTTCGTGGTGGTAAGGCTTGGGCCTCACCGCTGCCTCAAATTTATGAAGAGCCTTTCAAGGCATGGCTGACGGCCAAATACGTAGACGAAGATCGCTGGCGTGCCGCTTGGGGCAAACTGATTGAGCGCGATGAAAGCCTTTCGAGGCACGTGCGTTTGCCTGAAAGGATGAGGGAGTCCAGCGTTCGGCATAGTGACTTCATGCAGTTTGTCGTTGACCTAGAAAGGAAGACTTATAGGTGGATGCGCGCGTATGCGCGGGAACTGGGATTTCAAGGTCTCACGACGTCCTACAACAACTGGGCCTGGCTGCACAGCGACATCACGCGGGCGGCCCTAGATGCTGTAGATATGCATGCTTATCACTCGCACCCAACCGGCTTTGTGGAGCCAGGCTCGAAGGTGAGTGGGGACAGTTCGATTCCTGGTGCCGCAGCGTATTTGCGGGAGCTCACGTCTTCGAGACAATGGGGCAAGCCCTTTTTGGTCACGGAATACGGGCAGGCGTTCTGGAACGGGTACAGGCGTGAGGCCAGTGCGTTGGTTCCGGCCTACGCAGCACTTCAGGGTTGGAATCTGCTGACTCAGTTCTCCGAAAATTCTCTGCAGCTGAGTTATGCGATGCCGCAGCCTAGCCGTCGGGCGGCAATCTATCCGTTCACCATCAGCACGGACCCTGTTCGTCGAACGGGCGAGCGACTCGCAGCGTTATTGTATGCTCGTGGCGATGTGGCTTCGGCGAATGGCAGGTTAGAATACACCGTTGACTCACAGAAAGCATTAGAGCGGAATGGTGCCTGGAGTCAACTGGCGGAAGTGCCGAGCCGCATGGCTTTTGTTACCGCCGTGGGCTTGCGAATCGATGCGACGGGGGTGTTGGAATCGGGTGCTCGATCGAAAGAGTTCCCGGGCTTTTTCGTCGATAAATCTGGTGTCAGACATCAGATTTTGCCGGAATCAAGTGCCGCCTCCAGACAGCGGATCGGCGCCGCGGGCGTCATTTCGGATGCAGAATGGGCGCAGTTCGAGAGTGGGCGTTATACGAGCGACACGGGCGAACTGAATCTCGACACGGCGAAGCTGCGCTTCGCAGTGAATACAAAGAAGACGGTGGTTATTCTCACCCGATCTACTAAGGACGACGTCGGACCTTTTGCTGTGGACGGTCTTTCTGCGCCCGCTCTGCTTGCGGCGAGTGCAATGGATGGAAAAGCGATTGAAAATAGTCGGCGCATTCTGCTGTTCGTGCTAACCGATGCGGTGAATACCGGTATGGAGTTCCAGGATCCGGCGCGAACCGTCATTCGTAAACTGGGCGCGCTTCCGGCGCTTGTTCAACCCGTCCAATTTAGTTTTCGGCTGAAGCTGAAAACTGGTGGCAAGTATGACCTGCACGCGCTAGCGCAGAATGGCCGAAGAGTTCAGTCCTTGTCGGTGAACCATTCCAGCGAGGGTGTCCAAGCCACCATCGATACTGCTTTACTGCAAAATGGGCCTTGCTTGATGTTTGAACTGGTGGACGAATGAAGCTTGGGAATACCAGCCAGAATCCTTGCGTATGCCTCATTGTTCCGCATTTTGCGGAGTACGGTTTTTCTCTTGCCAATGCGCTGGTTGCCAAAGGCGCGCAGGTGCTAGTGGTGGCCAATGAGGAAAATACCCTCGCTGAAATGGGCGAGGCGTTCATCCGGACTGGTTGTGGTGGTGTGCGGACTCATTTTTTCCGTAAATCCAAGAATCCACTCAATGTGTTGTTGCAAGCCTGGGAGCTACGCCGCGTGATTCGGGCGTTGCGGCCGGACGTGCTGCATGTTCAGGAGGACTCGAAGGATGTGGTGGCAGCGGCGTTGCCGTTCTTGCCGCGAGTGCCGATGTTGTTGACGATGCACGACCCCAAGCCCCATACGGGTGACGATGCGCGCGTGCGCAAGCGCACGCGGCACGGGGCCTATATTGAACAAGTGCGGCGACGAGCGAATGCGGTGGTGGTGCACGGCGGGCGCCTAGTACGCGACGCACGCGTTGCGATCAAACGCCCGGGGGTCGAGGTTCATGTCATACCACATGGGCCGCTCGGCGAACCCGTGGCGGCGGCCATGCGTGCGGCAACGCAGGAGCCGCTGCGTTGCCTTTTCTTCGGGCGCATCGAGGCGTACAAAGGGCTGCACCATTTCATCGCAGTGGTTCGTGCGCTTCGTGTGCAGGGTGTGCCAGCGGTAGGTGTGGTGGCTGGCCGTGGCACCGATCTGGAACGGCATCGGGCGGATCTGCAGGACCGCACCATGTTCGAGTTGATCGATAAGTTCCTGACCCCGGAAGAGGTGGTTCAAGAGTTTCAGAAGTGCTCAGTTGTGGTCATGCCTTACGACGATGCTACGCAGAGTGGTGTCGCTGCCTACGCCATTGGCATGGGCCGGCCCGTGGTGGCCTTCGACGTGGGTGCCCTGCGGGAAATGGTGCAGGATGGTGAGACAGGTCTGGTGATTCGCCATGGTGACCTGCCGGCCTTGACTGAAGCGACACGGCAAGTGCTGGTCAATGCCGACCTGGCCGGACACTTGCAAGCGGGCGCGAGGCGTCTGGCGACGGGTGAGTTCTCATGGGCTCGCATTGCTGAAAAGACGCTGGCGGTGTATGCCAAGCTGTTGGCCGCGCACCCTAATGCCGCCCGACCGAGCCGCGCTCGCTAGATGTTCCAGATGTTCCAATGACTAAGCGCAATCCTCTGATCTACATGGCCTGCCCCTGGCACCCTTTCGGTGGCGGCATGTTCAAGGTCACGGACTACTTGGTTCAGCATCAAGCGCACAAGGCGGGGTCTGCCGAACTCCGGCCGCTCGACACACGGGGTGGCGGGCATGTGGCAATGTCGCTCTACTACGTGCCCAAGGCCATGGTGACGTTGTTGTGGCATCGCCTGACTGGCCGTCTTGCGGGCGTTCACATCAACATGGCTGAGCGCGCTAGTGCCGCCCGTAAGGGGGTCATGGTGATCTACGCACGAATGATCGGCGCACGTGTTCTCATCCATCTGCATGCCGCGCAGATGCACCACGTCTATCGCAGTCTGCCGCCTGGGTGGCAGGCGGTTGTGCGATGGGTGTTCTCGCTCGCGCACGAAGTGGTGGTATTGGGTGAGGCCTCGCGGGCCTTCGTGCTGAACGACTTGCATTGCGATCCGCAACGTGTGCATTCGGTGATCAATGGCGTGCCAGGCCCGAGGGTAGCGCGCCGGGCAGACGGCTCGCACGCGCGGTTCCGCATCTTGTTTCTCGGTAACCTACTGGAGCGGAAAGGCCTTTCCGACTTATTGCGTGCGCTTGGCCAGCTTCAGTCGCCCTCAGCGCAGTGGGAAGCGACCATTGCGGGCGGCGGCGATGTGGAAGGCTATCGGCGCAAGGCTGTGGAGCTGGGGCTGCGTGACAACGTCAAGTTCTTCGGCTGGGCGCGGCAGGATCAGGCGGTGGAGTTGCTAGCGCAGGCTGATGTGCTCGTCCTGCCTTCATATGACGAAGGGTTGCCGCTGGTGATCCTGGAGGCTTTGGCAAACGGTGTGGCGGTGGTATGTACGCCAGTCGGAGAAATACCGTCGACGCTGCGTGATGGCCGTGAGGCGGTGTTTGTCCAGCCCGGTGATGCGGCAGGCATCGCCGCGGCTCTGGATCGTCTGATGACGGATGCACCGCTGCGCAGAACCTTGGAGCAGTGCGGGCAGGCTTTTTACAATGAGCGGTTTTCCATCGAGGCATTTTTTAACGCGGTCGCGGCTGTCCACCGGCGAGTTTTCGGCACTTGCGCTGAGTTTGATGCGCGAGGTGGCTTCCGGGGGCATGGCTCATGATCGACTCTGCCGATGCGTTGGAGGGGTCCAGCGTTTTGCAGTCGGATGTCTGCATCGTGGGCGCTGGCGCTGCGGGCATCACGCTGGCGCTTGCGTTACAGGACAGTGGCCTAAATGTCGTGATGCTCGCCGGAGGTGCTGAGCACATTGACAAAGCGGCGCAAGACCTGTACGCCGGGGAAGTGGCCGATCCTGCGATGCACAGTCTGCCTATCTTCTATCGCCAGCGCAGGTTCGGCGGTTCAACAACCATCTGGGGTGGCCGTTGCGTCCCTCTCGACCCACAGGATTTTGAGCCGCGTGCCGCCGTACCACTCAGCGGCTGGCCGATTACCTATGAGGACGTGGCGAAGCACTATCCGGCGGCTACATCCCTGTGTGAGGCGGGCAGCGGCGGCTATCAGGCGGGTGACGCACTGGGCCCAGGCGCGCCTCCCTTGTTTGGAGCGCCGCTTTCCGGCGACGTGAGTGCCGAAGGGCTTGAGCGCTTCAGTTGCCCGACGGACTTTGGCGCCCGGTACCGAGCCCGGCTCTCGGCGGCCAAGAATCTGCTGGTGCTGATGGGTGCGCACGGGGTAGACATTGCTTTGAACGAGTCGGGCAGCCAGGTTCGCGAGGTGGCTGCCGCAACCCTTTCGGGCAAGCGGTTCAGCGTTAAGTCGCGCGCGGTCGTCCTTGCAGCAGGCGGTTTGGAAACACCGCGCCTGTTGCTGGCATCCAACCGCGTCCATCGCCAAGGCATCGGAAACTCGTACGACGTGGTGGGCCGCTACTACATGTGCCACTTAGCGGGCAGTGTTGGTTCGTTAACTCTGTGCGGCGCCCCGAATGGGGTAAGGCATGGCTACGAACTGACGTCCGATGGCATTTACTGCCGTCGGCGGCTAGCGTTGACCGCCCAGGCTCAACACCGATTGGGTGTCGCGAACATGGTGGCGCGATTGCATTTCCCGTCAGTGTCTGATGCGTCCCATGGCAGCAGTGTGCTGTCTGGCATCTTCCTCGTGCGCAATCTTTTGAGCCACGAGTACAGCCGCCGCGTGGCGAATGTCGAAGACCGCGGTCTTGCGCTCTATCTTCGGCATCTGGCAAACGTCGCCCGATACCCGCACGATGCCATTGGATTCCTGACGCATTGGATGTTTCGGCACAACCTCGCCTCAAGGCGATTTCCCTCGGTGATCTTGAAGAACAGGACCAATCGTTTCAGTTTGGAAGTGAACGCGGAGCAGGTTCCCCTGGCTGAAAGCCGCGTGACGCTGCTACAAGGCCAGACGGATGCGCTGGGTTTGTCGAAGATCAGGGTCGATTGGCGGTACGCCGCTTCAGACATCCGGAGTGTCGGCATCACCTTGAGGGCGTTTGCGCGCTCGTTTGAGCAGTCCGGCATCGGCCGCTTCACCTTCGACGAAGCTCGTCTCGAGCACGACCTCACCTGCTTTGGCGCTTATGGGGGACACCACATTGGCACGGTGCGCATGGGCACAAATCCCCGCACCAGCGTCGTCAACGCCGACTGCAGGGTGCATGAAGTCGACAACTTGTATGTGGCGGGGAGTGCGGTGTTCCCTACGTCAGGGCAGGCGAATCCAACCCTGACCCTCGTTGCATTGAGTTTGCGTCTAGCGGAGCGGCTCGGTCAGCAACTGACAGGTCGGCCGCTGGATGCAGCCGCCGCTGTAGCCTGAGGCGCGAGCGATGAAGGTACTTGTTCTGGGCGGCGCAGGGTTCGTCGGCCGACGTGTTGTGCTGGCGCTGAAGCAATACGGTGCGATGGTGCGTGTGGCTTCCCGACGAGCGCATGGCGGAGGCGCCGCCGATGACGTGCTGAAGCTCGACGCACTCAACACCGCTGCGTTGCATGGCGCGCTGGCTGACTGCGATGCCGTCGTCAACTGCGTCACCGGCAGCGGCAAGTCGATCGTGGATACAGCGCGTAGCCTGCGTTCTGCCATGGCCGGTACCTACTGCCGGCGCCTGGTGCACATGAGCTCGATGGCTGCTTTTGGCGAGATTTCGGGGGTGGTGGATGACGACACGCCCTTAGGCGGTGGCGGCGGCTGGTATGCAGAAGCCAAACGCCAGGCGGAGCAAATTCTTTCGGGCGTGGTGGATCAAGGCGGTACGGCAGTCATGCTGAGGCCTGGCTGTGTCCATGGGCCCGGTAGCCAACTCTGGGTACAGCGGTTCGGAGACTGGCTTTTCCAGCGCCGGCTTGGCGACTTGGGGGCGGCGGGTGACGGCTGGAGTAATCTGGTCCATGTGGATGACGTTGCACAGGCTGTGCGCGCCGCTGTGTGGGCACCTTTGGCGGAAACCACTGTGCTACGCGCCAATCTGGCGGCCCCAGACAGCCCACGCTGGAATGCTTACATACTCGCCCTCGGTCGCAACATTGGCGCCGTGCCAGTGCAGAGAATCGCTCCTTGGCAACTCAAGCTCGACAGCCACGTTGCGGCTGTTCCGTTGAGAGTGTGGGAGCGTATGGCGTCGCGCTTGGGTCTCCCTTCAAGATGGGTGCCGCCCGCTCTGCCGCCGTCTGTGCTGCGCCTGTTGCGCCAAGACCGCCGGCTTCGTTCACGGTGTGCGACCGAGGTCTTGGGCCTCCGCTGGACTTCCTTCCAGGAGGGCGTCGAGGATTCGGCCCACTGGTATCTGAAACAGTCTGGCCGTCCACAACGAGGCGGCATCGCATGAGCCAATCCGCTCCCAAACCATTGAGGCTCGTCGCCGGTGCATCGACTGGGGGGCATGTCAACGAATTGCTGATTCTTTTGGAGGCTGCACATGGCCGATGGCCGTGCATGCCAGTGGCTTACGTGACGACGATGGAGATCGGCGTCAAGAGCTTCAAGTCCTTTGGTCAGCCCGTGCATGTGCTTGGCGAAGCAGATCGCACCAAGCCACTGCAATCGGTCGGCGTGTTGTTACGTGCCTTCTTGCTGGCATGGCGGCTCAAGCCTGATGTGGTCGTTACGACGGGCTCCATGCCGCTTGCGGTGTTCTCGCTTTGGGCCCGCTTGCTGGGTGCGCGCATCGTTTGGATTGACAGCGTGGCGCAGGTCGAGCGCATGTCCGCCAGCGGCCGCTTGGCCCGCAGGTACGCCGACCTCTGCCTGGTGCAGTGGCCAGAAGTGGCGGCCAGCCAGCCTGGCGTCGAGTACGCGGGGGAGTTGTTTTGATTTTCGTCACCGTAGGGAGCATGTTTCCTTTCGATCGTCTTATCCATGCCGTGGATAAGCATGTTGCTGCGGGGCGAATTCGTGACCAAGTGATTGCCCAGATTGGCTCGGGAAGCTATGAGCCCAAGTTCATACGCTTTGAACGTTTTATGGAGAAAGCGCCGTTCGAAGAGATGCTCCAAACGGCACATTGCATCGTGTCTCATGCAGGTATCGGCTCCATTGCAACAGCCCTTTCGCACGGTAAGCCGATGCTGGTGCTTCCACGGCTGAAGCAGCACGGCGAGCACGTCAACGACCATCAGGTGGCCACTGCGCGTAAATACGCCGAATTGGGCCATGTGCGGGTTGCCTACGATGAGGCGGATATTCCGAGCCTGCTTGACGGACTGGCCCACTTTCGCCCCGCTAAGCGCCACGTGAACGCAGCAGGCATAGCAGATCGCATTGGAAAGTTCTTCGAGACGCTCGAACGCAAGACATGAGGGAATTCCGGGCTTGCTGGTAGATTGCAGGCCTGGAACATTTTTTTTAATACTGGAGAATCGATAAATGATCAGGCTTGGAATGGTCGGGCTGGGAAAGATGGGCCTGTCGCACGTGGCTATTGCGCGCGCGCATCCTGATATTAATCTGGTGGCCGCCTGCGATACCACTGCTTATCTTACCGATGTGCTAAGTAAGTACACAGGACTCAAATGTTATGACGACCTTGACAAGATGTTGGCCTCGGAGCAGCTCGATGCCGTCATGATCTCCACACCTTCGAAACTGCATGCCGGCATGGTGGAGAAGGCGCTGGAGCGGGGCTTGCATGTGTTCTGTGAAAAGCCGTTCGTGCTGGATGTGAGCGACGGAGAACGGTTGGTCCAGCTGGCGGACGCCAAAGGCTTGGTCACACAGGTCGGCTATCACTATCGGTTCGTCGGTGCTTTCCAGGAGGCTGCGCGAATCGTCAAGTCAGGAGCGATCGGTGAAGTGCACCACGTGCGCGTCGAAGCTTACGGGCCTGTGGTGCTCAAACAGAAGGGCAGCACCTGGCGTTCAGCCAAGAGCGAGGGCGGTGGGGCGCTGTACGACTACGCTTGTCATGCGATCGATCTCGTGAACAGTATTGCGGGCGCACCTGCGGCTGTGAGCGGCGTGGTTCGCCATGGCGTTTTCTCGCGGGACGTCGAAGACGAGGTCTACTGCTCGCTGCATTACGCCAATGGCGCCAGCGGCCAGTTGTGCGTCAACTGGAGCGACGAAAGTTTCCGCAAGATGAGTACGAAGGTCTCGGTCTGGGGCACCAATGGTCGCGTGACTGCGGACCGCCAAGAGTGCCAGGTCTACCTTAGGGAACAACACCCTGCGCTGCCCGATACCCGTGCCGGATGGACCGTCCGCTACACAACCGATCTCACCAAGGAGGTGTGGTTCTATCTCCGTGGTGAAGAGTACTCTGGACAGGTGGACTATTTTGTCCGCAGCATCGAGCAAAAGCGGCTAGATGGTGAGAACACTTTCCGGTCCGCCCTGGAGGCTGACCGTGTGGTTGCAATGATCTTGGCTGAAACTGCCGGCAGCAACACATCTGCGGGATTTACGACCAGTGCGGCGCCGGCCAAGGGCCTCTTGGGCCGGATTTTCGGTTGAGCCCGGCAACCACCTCGTTTTTGATTAAAAGGCTTTCGTGATGGACCGAGTTCTTTTTGGTGACAACCAATTCTTCGGCGTGAACCACATGTCGGAGGAAAAGGCGCGTGCACAGCAAATGCGCTTCCAGGATCTGCAGGCGATTATTGACGTACTTGATGCGGCGTACCAAGAGGGTATTAGAACCTTCATGTGCACAACGCACGACCGTGTCGCGGAAATTTGCGACCACTTCCGCGCCAATCTGGATAAGTATCCTGATTACCAGTTCTACCCTTGCATGCCGTACGCGCACAAGTATGCTAATGCAGTGACGGAATACGGCATGATCGAAGCCCTGCGCCGTTTCCTGCCTGACGACGGTGCGATGGGCGCCATGCTGAAAGGCGGGCTTGCACTGGCCAACAAGGATGTGGCGGCAATTATGCAGCTGCTGATTGACGCGGAAATGAAGATGTTCCACGGGCTCAAGACGCCCGTTATCTTCGTCCAGAACGTCATTACTGATCTGCTGTTGGGGCTTGGTTTCAAGGACTGCTTCAGGATCTTCCACGATCACGTGCGGAACAAGTACGGTGCAGAACCGGGCTTCATCACCATGAACGTTCCAAAGCTCCTGGACGTGCTGGACGAGTTGAACATTGAGAATCCGATCGTCTGCGCCAACATCAACAAGATCGGATTCCGCATGTGCGGCGGGCAGCAGGAGTACGAACAGGCCATCGCGAACCGCCGGTTCCGGCCGGTGGCCATGTCGGTGCTGGCGTCCGGCGCCATCTCGCCCCGTGAGGCGATCGACTACGTTTGCAAGCAACCCCGCATCGAGTCGATCGTGTTTGGGGCTTCTGGCCGAGCCAACATCAGGCAGACGAAGGCGCTGATCGATGAGCTGACCGTCGCCTGAGGCGTTCGTGCGACGACTCGCGTGTTCGCCGCTGCTTGTTGTCACTCCGCCGGAGTTGATGGATGATGCTCTTAGCTCTTAGCTCTTAGCTCTTAGCTCTTAGCTCTTAGCTCTTAGCTCTTAGCTCTGCGATCGAGTGTAGAGACCGGTTAATCAGGGGGAAGAAATGGACAAACTGAAATTTTTCGTCGCCAGCTCGGGCTTGTTACTAGTCATGTCCGCATCGGCTGCGACCTACGCGCCAGGCTTTGTTTGGCAACGCTGGTCCGACTGGACGCCTGGGGCCGGTGCTGGCACGTCGCTGGGGAATGCAGACACTGACAGCGCGGGCTCACCTGTGTGGCGCTACGGGTACCTGACAGGCGGTGGCCTGTCGTCTTCGGACCCTTGGTATTCCAACACTATGCAGTTGGCAGTATGGGACGATCAATGGTGGGGCAGCAACGTTGGCGGCGTCTGGGCACGCACGTATACAGGGCCTGGTGCCGACAATATTGGTGCCAATCCACCTATCGACCGCTACACTATGTGGCACGATCTGACCACTCACACGGATTCCTATGAGTGGACGTCCGCCGTAGACTGGGTGAACCCGGTAGGTAACGGCGCCATACTGAACATGAGCGGCAGTTTCACTTTTCAATGGTTTGGTCACTTTAAAAGTGCAAGCCCATTGTCGCCCGTAGAAGGTGTTCTTACCAAGTACGACGCATCGTCGAACGCCTTTCAGGTTCTCTGGTCGGGAACCTATTCGAACCCAGCTGCAGGGGCGGGAATTGAGACGCCTTCAAGCGTTGTCGTTCCTGTGACCTTGGTAGGGCAGAGATTCGACGAGGGCGACTATCTTCGGTTCACATTTCGTGGCCAGGGCGACGAGAGCGACACACCGCTGTGGCTAGGTTTCCGAGATGGTATGTACATGAGACTCGTCACGACGGTCCCTGAGCCCCAGTCTTACTTGTTAATGCTTGCTGGTCTGTGTGTTGTGGGCGCGCTTGCAGGTAGGCGCTGCCGGTAAAGAGGACGTCCTCACAGTCCGTCTCAAGCCGGATGCGTCGGCTGCCGCCAGCGAATTGCCATGGGTTCATCGGGGCCGTTTTTGTTTGTGACCCCCACCCCGGTGTACATCCTCAACTCGGCGATGTCCTGAACTGCGCCAGCCCGTGCTCAGGTACAGGTCAAACCGGGGCCGGCGCGCATGCTGAACCGCCCCGGCTATGTGAGCGTCCAGCCGCCCCACCTTGACGTCGAGAAGGCGTTCAGGCTTTCGCTGCAGTCCAGCGATGCGGCAGCAGTTCATCGAGCCGGGTGTTGAGCAGCGTCGGCAGACGCTGCAACACGTCGCGCAGGTAGGCCCACGGTTCGTGCCCATTCATCCGTGCCGACTGCACTAGGCTCATCACGATGGCAGCGCGTTGGCCGGCGAGCTCGCTGCCCACGAACTGCCATGCCTTGCGTCCCATTGCCCAGGGCTTGATCTGACGCTCCAGGTGGTTATTGTCGATGGCCACAGCACCGTCGTCGAGGTGCCGCGTCAGCGCCGCCCAATGGCCCAGCGCGTAGTCCATCGCCTTGGCCGTCGCGCCGCCGTCTGGGACCAGCCGTCGCTCCAGGACCAGCCACTGCTGGAGCTCGTCCCATAGCGGCTTGGCAAACCTATGCCGCCGAGCTCGGCGCTCGTCGTCGCTGAAGCCCTTGAGTTCACTTTCGACTTCGTAGATGCGGGCGGACCGCCGCAGCGCATCAACCCCGATGGGGCTCGTGCCCTCGTGCGCGAGCTCTTCGAAGTTCCTGCGCGCATGCGCGGCGCATGCGGCGCTGATGCGACCCGGGTAATGCTGTGGGTCCACCACGGTGTCGTACGCACCGTAGCGGTCGGTGAGCAGCGTCCCGGACCATCGTCGTTCGCCGCGTCGCTCGTCGCCGTTGAGGAAGGCCACCGGGTACTGCGCCCCGCGCCCTCGGCAGAAGTCGTAGACGACGCCGGGCACCGCGTCGTGCCAACTTCGCGCGTAGGCCCACATGTAGGCCCGGCGTGTCCTGCCTGCGCCGGGGTCCAGCAAGGCCACCGGCGTCTCGTCAGCGTGCAGCACGCGGCAATCGAGCACGAACCGCTTGTGCAGCACGTACAGCGGCTCCAACGCCGCGCCCACCTGACCGGTCCCGGCTGCCAACGTCGAGCGCGGGGTGTGCACGCCAGAGCGGGCGTTGATGGTCTCTTGACGGTAGTACGGCAGGTGGTCCACGAAGCGGCTGATCGCCGTGTGCGCCAGCAGCCCGCTGGCGGCGATGCCGCCCTCAACGATCTCCGGCACGCTGGGCGCCTGCTTGAGGACCTGGCAGTGCCGGCACGCCCACTTGCCATAGATGTGACGGTGCACGAAGAACTCGGCCGGCACGATGTCGAGCCGCTCGGTGACGTCTTCACCGATGCGCTTCATGGGACGTCCGCAACCCTGCTCCTGGCAGTCGGTGCTGTCGGGCTCATGGCGATGCTCGACGCGACGCAGGTGCGCCGGCAGTGCACTGCGACGGGGCTGACGTGACGGCGCCTTGGGCTGGGTGCCGGCGGCCGCCGCGGCGGCCTCGGCTTCACGGCGCAGACGCTCGAGCTGCGCACGCAGCGCGGCTTCGTCCTCGGCCAGCGTCTCTTCGAACAGGCGACGCTGGTCAGCGTTCATGGCCTCTGACTTGGCCCCGTAGGTCCAGCGCTTGAGCCGCGCGAGCTCGAAGTTGATCTTCTCGATCTTGGCCTCGCGCAGCGCGATCTCGCGGTCCTTGCGCTGCAGCAGCGCATCGCGCTGCGCCAGCTCCGCAGCTCGCTCAGCGAGCGCCTGGTCGCGCTGCATGAGGGCTTGGTCACGCTCGCCCAGTTGCTGCGCCTGGGCCTGCACCTGCTGCTGCAGCTGGGCGATCAGCGCGGCGACCTCGGGCGAGAGGCCCTCGGGATCAGTGGGAGGAAGACCACGCATGCCGAGCATGCGTGGCATCGTGCCAGTGCCCGTCAGCGCGGCCTATCGGCACATGCACTGTCAACCGATCATGGCTGACCGCACGCCAGATTCAGGCCCGCGTGATGGCGCTGAGCTCATGAAGCCGCTGCCACGGCAGGCCCAGCATCAGGGCATCGAACTGCGCCTGCGTCAGCGTCCACGAGGGCGTCACGGTGCCAGCGACGGGCCACACGAACCGCCCGGTGTTCAAACGACGCGACGCGTACCACAGCCCGAAGCCGTCATGCATGAGCAGCTTGACGCGGGTGCCACGGGCATTCGCGAACAGATAGCCGTGGTGAGCGTGCGCCACGCCGAACACTTGCACCACGCGCGCCAACAGCCGCTCGGGTCCAGCCCGCATGTCCACGGGCTCGGCGGACAGCCACATCGCGTCGATGCGGATCATCGAAGCAGCTCGAGCATCCAGGCCGCGCATTCGCCAGCCGCACTGGCCGGCCAGGTCACCGTGACGGCGGTCGCGCCGCGCTGCAGCTCGATGCGGATGTCGGCGGCAAGTGGTGGTGGAGCCGGTGTCGGCATCGACACGGGCAGGAACTTGGGCGTCGCGGCCGTCGCCGGCATTGGCGTCACCGGCGCCTTCGCGGCGCTGTCCATCTCGGTGCTCACCTCGGCTTCCTTGACCCATCTGCGGACCAGATTGGCGTTGATGCCGTTTGCCAGAGCCACCGCGGCGGAGTCGACGCGTAGACGAGCAGCGGAAAGACGTCGGCCACCCGGCCCAGCATCTCCTGCGGCGTCGTCATTACCGCCAGCGCGATCTGAGTCAACGGCTCGTCCAGCTCACCACGGATCGAGTGGAAGAACAGAGCGTTGACGGCGGTTGCCTCGATACTCTGTTCTTTAGGCACGAGCCACCTGGCGGCATGCGCGTGCGTCGCACGCTGCTCCTTCTGGGAGAGGTCCTCAGCCCCCGCGTTGCCCACCAGCGGCGACACACGCAGTCGGTCTTTGCCGAGCTCGTCGATCCACGGGCCCAACAGCGAGTTGAGCAACTCTCCGGGCAGCGCAAGCTCGGGCTCCACATCAGCCAGCGATCGTGCGAGCTCCTGCGAGAAGCGGCCATGGAGCAGACTGGTACGCAGCAACAGGCGACGGCTGTCGGTACCGAGCCTGTCGACCAAACTCCTGCGCAGGCGCCGGCGCTCCGCATCGAGGTCGGCCTGGACCTCAGAGATCGTCACGGTTTCCATCTCCAGCGAAGGCCATCCGGAACGCTGCGCACTGGCGATGACGGCTCTTGCGAGTTGTGGGTGCCCACCGCTGCTCAGCAGATAGACGAGGCCGGCAGACTGTGTCGGGTCGCCACCGGCGGCAGACACCAGCTGACTGACTTCCTCCTGGCTGAGGCTGGGAACGCGCATCACTGACTCCGGCGGCAACTGGCACGCATCCAGCGTGCTGGTCGTCGGATCGCGATAGGCCGTCACGATGCACACTGCATCGCGCCTGCGAACGGCGCCTAGCAACTGAGCGAAAAGCCGCCTGCCGGTCGTGGACTCGATCTCGTTGAGGTCGTCAACGATGAGACCGTTGAACTCCTGTGTCACGGCTTGCGCGACTGCAGTTGCAAGGAGCCGCTCCGTCTCCTGGGCGGTTCGATCGAGGAGCGGCAGAACTAGCCACCTCGCACCGAAGCGTCGCGCTGCGGTGCGGGCAGCGGTGGTCTTGCCCATGCCGCTGCCACCAATCTAGAAAACAACACCGCAGATCTTCAGCGATGCACTGACGGCGTCGGTCAGCTGTGTCCGCGGCAGCAGCGCATCGATGGCGGGGCACGTGGTCTCCGGTTCGAAGACCGCGCGTGCTCCAAGTTGCAGCTGGCCGGTAGTGCCTGACGGCGATAGCATTGCCATAAGGCTCTCGAGCGTGGCGTTTGGCAGGCTCGTCCTGCCCGCCTTCTCGCACAGTGCCAACAGCTCGGCCAGACTGAGCGACCGACTGGAGTTCGGCTGGACTACTGCGTCCAGTACGCGAGCTAGCACGGCTTCCGGCAGAGTTGCGCAGTCACCGGGTGACAGACGAAGCCAATCGGAGGCGAACTCCACCAGCGATGCCGCAAGTTGCGCCTGAATGTCGGCCAAAGGCGGCTCACCCGTATCCCAGTGCACGCGGCGAAGCAGATCCTCTCGGAGCTGTTCGTTGGTCCGCAAGGTGATGAACTTCTTGAGGCGCGTGGAAGCTCCGGAGTTCAGCAATGCTTTGCGCAAGGGCTCGACATCTTCGACCGCGGCTGCCTTTCGCCAGTAGAAGAGCACAGCCTCGCCATTGACCTGATCGCCCTTGTCGCGCTCACGACCAATCTCCGATGTCGTGAGGTAGTGCAGCTGCACGGTCCGCGAGGGGTTCCGCTCGACAAGGTCCACGAAACTGTCCAGCGCATCCAGGACGTCCTGGTTGTTGATGGTGAGCGTGGACGACTTTGCCGTGTCCTTGACCTGCACTCCCTTCAGGTGCTTGCCGGCGAGCACCGCATAGTCTTCTGCGACCTCGAGGTGGAGGACGTCGCCCGATTTCAGGCCCACCCATGCCAGGGCGCTGACGTAGAGTTGGTAGGCATAGCCGCGCAGCGAGGCCGCCACCGCTTGACGCCGCGGATCGCCTTCCACCGGCAATAGCGACTCACCGGCGGCAAACATCGAAGGGTTGTCCATATGCCTCACTCAGGCTCATCCTTGGGCGCCAGCCACGACTGTCTAGCTCAGGGCCGAGGTCGAACCTTCCTCCGGCGCGAATGTCGCACCCTTTGGCAAGGGGGCGAGATCCAACGCGGGTTTAGCCGCATTCACGAGCATTTTGAAGTATTCGACGATCGCTCGTCGCCGCGGGCGAAGCGCTGACGCAGCGTGACGACGCCGCAGTAGTGCAATAGGCGGCGGTGCGGCAAGTCGTGCGAGTGCACCACACACCGGCGCGTCATCAACCGAATCGCTGGGGCGGGCGCCTGCCTGCAGGCTGGAAGGCCTCGTTGGTACCAGCCGCGATTGCGGCTCTGGTGAAGGCGCACGCCGACCGGCAGCACCACCCGTTGCCGGCCGGTCTAGCCCGCAAGCTGCTTCAGGTTCTTGACGCTCTGGTCGACCTTGGCGATCGCCGCAGCGCCGCTTTGCAACAGAGCGATTCCTTTCGCGGCGTGCGCCTCGCAGCGCCAGTTTGACCGCGCTACGTGAGCAGTGCACTGACTTGTTGTATCTGTCGAGCGCTTCCGGCAGCCGATCGCTTCTGGTGGATGGCTTAGCCGGAAGCGATGCAGCCGCCGCGTTAGTGAGGCGTCGGGCGTCAATGACCGCAATGGGACGCAGAGCGCATATTCAGGATGCGGTGGCAATCGGCAGCAACCGCTGCATACCGGCCGGTGGCAGCTCGACCGGGGACGCGCGCCTTGGGTCGAAACGGTGCGTTGACCGTCCGCTTCGCGGACACGGCTGTGGCTTGCCGAGGGGAGGGCAGGCCTGCAGTCAGCTTGAAAGGGTGCGTTGGATGGGGGCGATAGTCCGCCGCCGTGCAGCGACAGTCCGCTGCCAGGATTGCCACGAACCGGCAGCGCCGCCTCACCCTCCGGCAGGCGTCCGCGAAGCGGACGTTGACGGCCCGCTTTCGGCCATCAACGTGCGTTGGCGACAGTCTGTCGGATCTCCGCCTGAAACTGTTTTGAGACGTTCGCATCTGGGGCACGGGCGTCGTTCGCCGAAACCGGGCATTCAAGTCATTCTGCTAGAACGGCCGCTCTTCGTGCATGCGCCCATCGACCGCAGCGGGCCGCCCACGCAGCCTGGCTGACCGCTTCCATCGCATGCGACCTTACCAAGTGGATCCGGAACAGTCGGTCGCCTTGCCGTCTACACTGCCCTGGCGCCTACAACACGATGCCGTTCTTCCTGACCACGTCGCGGAAGAACTGGATGCGCTGGGCAATCTCCTGCCTGTATTGCTCGGGCGTGATGGCCTCGGGCAGCATGGCGCCCCGTTCTTCCCACGCGGGCCGGGTCGCCGGGTCGGTCAGCACCGTACGCATGGCCTGGTAGAGACGGTCCACGATGGGCTGCGGCGTACGAGCGGGTGCGGCCAGGCCGGTCCATGACGACAGGTTCAGCTCGGGCAGCTTCAGCTCCGCGAAGGTCGGCACGCCGGGCAGCTGTGGGACACGCTGCGGCGCGGCTACGGCCAGCGCCCGCATCTTTCCGTTCAGGATGTTCGGCAGGTTGGAAGTCAGGTTGTTCCAGGTGACCTGCACCAACCCGCCCAGCATGTCCGTCAAGGCGGGGCCAGCGCCCTTGTAGGGCACATGCACTATGTCCAGCCCTAGCTTGGCCTTCAGCAGCTCCATACTGAGATGTGCCACCGAGCCATTGCCTGAACTCGAATAATTCCACTTGCCCGGATGCGCTCGCACGAAGGCAATGAACTCGTCGAAGCTCTTGGCCGGCACGTTGGCATTGACCAGCAGTACGTTGGGCAGCCGGTCAATCAGCGTGATTGGCGCAAAGTCGGCTTCGGCCTTGTAGCCGAGGTTCGGCGTCACCGCGGGGTTGACCACGTGGGTGGTTTGCGAAGTGACCACCAGGGTGTAGCCATCGGGCTGCGCCCGGGCCACCCACGCGCTGCCGATGGCGCCTGCCGCGCCAGCCCTGTTTTCCACGACGACCGCCTGTCCGAGCACCCGGGACAGTCGATCGCCCATGGCGCGGCCCGACAGGTCGACCGAGCCGCCGGGGGCGAAGGGCACCACCAGGGTAATGGGGCGCGTGGGATAGCCGGTCGCCTGCGCACGCGAAGGCAGGGCGGCTGCACCCAGCAGACCACCGGCGGTGGCAAGGAGTCGTCGACGACGGATGGAATGGCTCATGGGGCGTCCTTGGCGAGGTGAGATGCGGTGAGAGTGCCGAGTTCGGCGCGGATGTAGTGCCGGATGCGCTCGAGCACCCGGTCGATGTCGCGGCGCATCTGCCCGAAGCGCACGCTCGGCTCGCGCGTCGCCTCGTTCAGGTACAGCTTGCGGTTCAGTTCCACCTGCAAGCTGTGGCAGCCGTCCGCGGGCCGGCCGTGCTCACGCACGAGGTCCTGGCCGGCATACGGATCGTTGACCGACACGCTGTACCCCAGGTCGGTGAAGGCCTGTGCCACGCACTCGGTGAAGGCGGGCGAACAGCTGCGGCCATGCAGGTCGCCCAGCACGACGTCGGCCAGTGGCCGGGTGTTGGCGATGCCCAGCCGCTCGTAGGCATTGCTGGGCATTGAGTGCAGGTTCAGATGCCAGGCCTGGCCGAACCGGCTGCGTGCGTTGCCCATCAGCGAGCGCAGCGCCTCCCGATAGGGTGTCCAGCAGGTGTCGATGCGCTGCCGTGCCTCGGCCACGCTCAGGCGGCGTGCATAGATGGGCGACAGCGAGTTGGTCCTGCTGTAGATCAGTCCATTGCCCAGGCGCAGACAACGGTCCGAAGGGTGCAGGGGCTGCGGCCAGGGTTCGCTCAACAGCGTGGGATCGATGTCGTCCCCCGCGCGGTTGGCATCGATGTAGCTGCGCGGGAAGTGGGCCTGCAGCAGCGAGCCGCCCGCTTCCGGCACGCCGGCCCACAGCGCTTCGACGCCGGTGTCTTCACATTGCCGCAGGTCGGCCAGAGGCACCACATGGTCGAAGTCGTCGGGGTAGGCGGTGCCGCTGTGTGGTGAGTCGCACACCAAGGGAAGCTGCGCCGCGGTGGGCGGCTGGATGGCATGGGGCATGGTGTTCAAAGCGGTGGATGCAGCATGCGCAGCCTAACCAGCGCCCCCCAGGCCTGCGAACGACATTTTCGTGCACAGTGTTGCCATAATGTCATCACCATGAAGTTCGAGTCCGCCTCACTGGTCGAGATGCATGCGTTCCTCGCGGTGTGCAGGACCGGATCCATGCGCCGGGCGGCCGAGCAGTTGTGCGTCACCCAGGCGGCGGTCAGCAGGGCCGTGTCGCGCCTGGAGGCGCACCTGGGTCATGCGCTGTTCGATCGGCATGCGCAGGGGGTGCTGCCGAATGCACGGGCGCTGGACCTTCGCCAACGGGTCGAGGGGCCTGTGGAGGCCCTGGAGCGGGCCTTCGGCGAATTGAAGCAGCCGGCCCGTGAGCGCCGACGTTCACTGCGGTTGTGCGCCGTGCCCACCTTGGGCATGCGGTGGCTGATGCCGCGGTTGGGCACATTCCAGTTGCAGCATCCCGGCATCGACATCCAGTTGCTCCAGTCCCGGCGCGACGAGGACTTCCGGCGCGAGGACGTGGACGTCTGGATCGAGCTCAAGCGGCCTGGCGTGGCTTGGCCACGCGACATCAGCGCGCGCTACCTCATCGGACGCGACATCACGCCGTTCTGCCAGCCCAACATCGCACGGCGGCTCAGGACGCCTGCGAACCTGCTGCGGGAGACACTGCTCTATCACACCAATTATCCGGCCAACTGGTTGATGTGGTTCGGTGCCGCCGGGGTGGAGAGCAGCCGGCTGAAGCTGGGCGATGGCTTCGACTTGGCCGGCAACCTGATCGCGGCAGCGGTCGCCGGCATGGGCGTGGCGGTGATCCAGCCCTGCCTGGTGGAGCGCGAGCTGAACGCCGGAGAACTGGTGCGGCCGTTTCCGCTGGAAGTGTCCACAGGCCGCGGTTATCACGTGTGCGTGCGCAAGGGAAAGCGGGACAGCGGCCTGCCCGGTCTCTTCGTCGACTGGATCCGACGCGAGGCTTGCAGATCCTGAACGGCGCGACTAGAGATGTCCCGCGGTCATCTTGCATTCAGGATGCCGCCTCAGCGACCGGATGCCCGCTTTGGGTCGAGGCTGTGTGAAAACCCTCTTCCGGCCGCAGCAACCGTTGCCTATAGTTTGGT
>OFDN01000443.1_pt1 | contig 34573 bp, 52 predicted proteins | sample 1520971 | NCBI WGS metagenome assembly OFDN01 (sample SAMEA94257418, study PRJEB24077) | hot springs metagenome | biome: Aquatic biome; feature: Geographical feature; material: Water | place: India | collected 2012-06-12 | depth 5 m | reverse complement strand
CGCCCGCAGGGCCGATCAGGTGCGCGAGGCGATCAGGGTCGCGACGGCGCTCGGGCGCACGAGCTTGGAACCGTAGACGTGCAGGCCCTTCATCGCGTCGGAGAACGAGTTCTCCGGGCGGTAGGACTCGGTCTTGACGATCTGGTCCGCGTAGGTGAGCGCGCCGGGGTAGCCGGCGCTCACGCGGTAGTCGTCGCCCGTGACGATCGGCACGTTGTTCGACATGAGGATGTCGAACCCGAAGAGCCGACCGACGGTGCCGTTGCGCAGCGCCTCGGTCGAGCCCGACGCCGACAGGTCGGTGAAAAGCTCCGACTTCGTCAGCAGGCCGTGGTACCAGGCCGGGACGATGCAGTAGCGGCCCTCCTTGGGCACGTCGGCCTCGTCGAGGCGGACCATGAGGTCGTTGATGCCGTCGACCGCGAGCGCGGACGTGGTGATGGAGGTGGTGCCGATCTGGTTCGCGGTCGCGGCCCCCGCGTAGAGACCGGCCACGAACTGGTCGGCGACGTCGCGCAGCGCGTAGGCGGACTCGGTGGCCGCCTCGTTCATGATCGCGCCGCCATTGCCGGTCTGAGCGCGGTCGATGTCGTCGATCTCGAAGGCGAAGTACTTCGCCTCGGTGATCGTCAGCGAGCGCTCGGCGTCGGTGAGCTGCTCCGGGTTGATGACCGTCACGCCCTTGACGTAGTCGCCGATGGTGGGTCGGCCGACCGAGATGATCTTGACGGTGTCGCCCTGGTCGCGGATCTCGCCCTCGTAGTTGCGGTTCACCACCCGGGGGCCGGCGAAGACGAGGTTCTTCTTGAGGGAGCTGAGCAGCTGTGCTGCCCAGATCTTCCGCTGGGATTCGCTGAGTGCCATGGTGGGCGCTCCTTTCGGGGTCGTGGCCTACTTCTTGAGGCCGAGCAGTCGATCCAGGCGGCCCTCGGTGCGGGCCTTCTCGATCGCGTCGGGGTCGTTCTTGTGGCGCTCGAGGTCGGCCTCGGTCCACTGGGGAGTCGCCGTCTCCTTGCCGCGGGCACCCTGGTCGGCGTCTCCGTCGAAGCGGGGCTTCTGGATGACACCGAGGTGAGGCTTGCGGGTGAGGAGTTCGGCGATCGCGTCCGACAGTGCGTCGGTGTCGACGTCGCCGTTATCGTCGACCTCGAACTGGGCGAGGTCGATGAACAGGGCTGCGTCGGAGGGGTCGGCGAGCTTGCCGGTGGCGGCGGCGCGGAGTTCGCTGCGAAGGATGCGCTCGTTGGCGGTCTTGATGGCCTCGGCTCGCGCTTCGGCCCGAGCCTGCTCGAGCGCCTGCTCCTCGGCGGGCTTGTCCTTCAGCGCCAGCTGGTCCTGCAGCTCCTTCAGCGCGGCGGCGGCCGCACGCGCTTCCGCCCTGGCGGCGTTGCGTTCGGCCTTCATCGCGTCGATCGCCCGCTTGCCGGCGTCTCCGAGCTGCTCGGTTCCGTCGGTGTCGGAGGTCTGCTGGTCGCCGGTGTCGCTGCCGCTGTTGGCCGCGTCGTCGTTCTGCTCGTCGACGTCCGTCCCGGCGCCCGCTGCTCCGTCGCCGGCGCCGTCGAGGAACCGAAGGCGCGGACGGTGGGGCATGAGGTGGCTGCCGACCGCGGGCTGCGGGTGGCGGCAGGGGACGGTGGGCGTTGCGCCCGGGGTGACGGTCTCGGACATAGTGGAGTTGCTCCCTTGTCGGTTGGTGATGTGCCGCGTTGCGCGGCAACCTTCCGTCCGGGGTCGGACGGGAAGTGGGTGGGTCAGCTGCGGGTCGGCATGCGCCAGAGGTACCCGTAGCGGTAGAGCAGCTCGCGCAGCCGCTCTTGGTTGCCGCCTGCCATGCGGACGATCTGCTCTGGCATGAGCCGCAGAGTGGTCGTGCGCCGGTACCGGCCGTCGCGGATCGCCTCAGCGGTTGCGTTGAACTCGCGTCGGCCGAACACACCGCGGATAGTCGTGCCTTCAGCGGTCGCGTACACCTCGAGTGGTGACCCGTCGGGTCGGACACCGATCTGGATCGGTCGCAGGCGTCGCACGTTGACACCAGGCGGGTTCGACCCGAGATACCCCCGGCGAGCGTTCACCACCTGGATCGGGTCCGCCCCCGCCCGGATCGCCTCCGCCCCCGCCTTCGTGAAGATGCGGTCTTGTTCGGCAGGGGTGAGCTTGGCGAAGTACTCCTCCGGGGAGGATGCGAGCTCGTCTGGGATAGGGCCCATCCGGTCGGCCGCTGCCCCCTTGATGGGCCACATCTGGCACCGGCAGCGCGGGTGGCGCAGGAACGGCTTGCTGTAGTCGTCGCGACCGGCGAGGATCGCGCACCTCGAGCAAGCGCCCGGGGAGACCACGCGCACGTACGTGCTGTACCCCTTCGCCGTGGAGATGGTCATGTCGGCCTGCCGGCCGATGTCTTGCACCATCGCCCCGACGAGCGTCGCGATGAACGCCGCGCCAGCCTGGAACGCATCCCGGCGGGGCACTCCCTGACCGATGAGGGTCTTGGTGTGCGTTACTGCCGAGTACATCTCCGGGGCGACCTCGCGGCCAGCGAGCGTGACGCCGGCGAAGCTCTCGTGCGCGAGCTGCGCGGTGATGCCGGAGGGCTGGATGCGGTCAACCGCCTGCAGGTACTGGTCAGCCTGGCGCGCGGCCATGACCTGTGCGGACGACACAGCAGCTGCCATCTGCGGTGCCAGCGCGTCCCAGCTCTCGTCGAGCGCGTCGACGTCGACCATCCGCCACAGTCCGAGGACTGCGGCGGTGGCGGCGTCGGTGACCGCTCCCCGCTCTCGTCGGTGCCGCGCCAGGACCTCGCTAGGCGTCGACACCGCTCATGCCGTCCTGCACGGCCTGCTGCACAGAGAACCCGAACAGCGCCTGGTCCTGCTGGCGCTTGAGCTCGAGGATTCGGGCCCGCTCGAGCGGTCCGACCCCGTCAAGCTCGAGCAGGTACTCGAACGGGTACCCCATCTGCTGCTTCTTCAGCAGCGAGTCAGCCAGCTGCGCCTCGGAGCGGATCTCCGGGTTCATCCAGGACACCTTGGACAGGCTGACCTGGTCCGCGATCGCCTGCTCGCCGAGCACGAGGGCGATGAGGCGGTTGAGCTCGCGCATGGCCGGCGACGCGAACGTCTCGAAGTCGGTGACCTTCTTGTTCAGACCGATCTCGCTGGCCTTGAGGCCTTCGCTGTTGACGTTCGACAGGCCGGTCTTGGACACCAGGTACGTCGGCGGCGTGCGCGTCTGCGAGGAGATGTGCGCGACGGCGACGTCGATGGTGTCGGTGAACACGTCGAGGCGAGCCGCCTCCCAGGAGTCGATCTTCGGATCTTCGCCGTTCACGTAGAACAGGCGCTTCTCGCTGAGCTCCTTCATGTCGACCGGGCGTTCGCCAGTCTTGTTGCCGTCCTTGTCGAGGATCGGCACCATGGGCGGAGCCGCACCGAGAACCACACGCGCCGGCATGGACGCGTAGTCGGCGGCGAGGAACAGGTACGCCCACAGCAGGTTGATCGCGTCCTGCATGGAGATGACGCCGGCGATCTCGCTGATCGGGTCGCCCTTCAGCGGTGGCCGGTTCGGAACTTCGACCACCGGAACCACGCCGAGGGGGTTCGACAGCGGCCAGGACTCGCTCGGGAGCTCGCGCGGGATCCAGCCGCCGTCGGCGCCCTTCTCGGAGCGAGCCTGCTCCGCCTGCGAGTCGAGCTCGGTCTTCACCGTGGTGCGGCCGCGCTGGAACTTCCACACCCAGTCCGGGGTGTAGAGCGTCGCGTACTCCCAGGTCTCGTCGACCCAGGTCTTGAGGGCGGCGACGCGCTTGAGCGGGTTGGCGAAGTCGTACTCGATCTCGACCTGGGAGGGGTGCTCCCATGTCACGACCGGCTTCTGCGTTTCGCGGTCGGCCCAGACGATGACGTAGCTGCGGCGCGCGGTGAGGGTGGTCACCCAGCCCTGAGATGACTGCATGTCGAGCTCGTTGCGCAGCCACCACTCGTGCAGCTGGTCGGCCGCGTCGCGAGCCATCTGCGCGTCCACGCCGGCTGACTGGGCAATGTTCAGGCCCGAGTACTCGATCCGCTCTGCTTCGGCGTTGACGACCGGAGCCGTCCAGTTGTCCGCGAACGTGTCGTACAGGGCCGCGTTCTGCGCCTGCCACTCGGCTGTGGCGAAGGTCAAGGGCTGCTTGCCCAGGTAGTAGCTCTCGAACTTCTCGATCTCGTCGCGCCGGTTGTTCAGGCGGGCGTAGATGCGGTTCACCATGCGGAGAGCGCTCACTGCGTCCATGCGTTCTCCCTAGTAGTAGACGGTCATCGAGGTGTTTGAGCTGTAGCCAGCGGCCGCCGCGTCGGAGGCCGCCTCGTGGGCGAGCACCGAGCTCATGGCGAGGTCGATCTTCTGCGTCTCGGAACCGTGAGGCTTGAAGATCAGGTACGTCTGGTTCGGCCTGGGTACCTCGATGGCGTTGCGGATGTGGTGTGCCACCTGCTCGTCGCCGTCGTGCGTGAAGCCGGAGTCCGGCTGCAGCACGTCGGTCTTGAACCGCTCGAGCGCCGCGTGCATCTGCTTGGGCCGGTACGTCTCCCATCGCAGCACCCGCTTGGGCCCGTACTTCGCGGCCAATGCGTCGATCTCGGACTGCCAGTAGGGCGGGTCGAGGTAGGCGCGGGCGACGTCGTACCGGGTGAAGAGCTCCTCGAACGCCGCGAGAACCTCGAGGCGCGGGATGCGGCCGCCGAACTGCGCGGGGTCCCAGATCGTCGGGCGCCGGTCGGAGTGGAACGTCGGCGTGAACTGGTAGCCGTCGAGCGTCTCGGCGCGGATGCCCGACCAGTCGTCGACGTCGGATCCGTCGAAGCCGAGCGCGATCGGGGTGCCGTCGGGAACCTCCTGGCGGCTCGCCTTGGCAGTCCACCGGGCGATCGGCATCCAGGAGCCCGCGCCGGCGACGACGCGGTTGCCGAAGAACCTTTCGGCGTCGGCGGGGTTGCGCAGCATGAGCTCCGCAGCCTCAGCCTCGATGGCATCGATAGACACCCAGGGTGCGCCTGCGTAGTTGAAGGCGAAGATCCGCCGCCGCTCGCGCTTGTTCTGGAAGCTGAGCTTCGCGGGCGGCTGGCGGAAGTCCTTGTTGACGTCCGGCGCCGGCGACTCGTAGGTGCGTTGCGCGACAGAGTCCTGCGCGGGATCCCACGCGTTGGTGGTCTCGATCGCGCGGCCGCCCATGCCGGCCAGTCCTCGGCGTTGGGTCTCGGCGAGCTTGTGCCCGCTGTTCGACTTCACCCAGAGCCCGGTCTCGTCCTGCGGCGCGAAGGTGACTCGCTGACCGAGCCGGGAGTTCGCTTTCGACGTCACGACGTCGATGCGGCCGTCTCCCGGGAGGCGGATGAACTCCTCACCGGTCTTGGTGATGATGTCGGCGAGCGGGCCCAGGTCGATCATCGGCCGCAGTGCGCCGTAGGTGTTGTCGGTCTGGTCTTCGGATGTCGCGGTGATCTGGATGAGGGGCGTCGACCATGGCCGGCCCATGGGCTCGCCCGGTTCGTACTCGTACTCGAACCCGCAGCCGCAGCCCCAGTCGCGGCAGTCGTAGTACTCGCCGCCGACGGCGAAGCCGTCGAAGATCGCAGGGCCCACGCCCTCGAGGCAGACGAAGCTGGCGATGAGTGGCGACTTGCCCCACTTCTGAGCCCGCACCAGCTGTGAGCGGCGGTAGCGGAACGCGTCGGCGGGCTTGACGAATCGGCCGTGGCGGTCGCGATCGCCGGCGCGCTGCGCGGTGGGCTTGACCGTGTAGTGGTTGACCATGAAGGTCAGCTGCTCGTCGCCGAGGACGAAGGGTTGCCCCCGGAGGTCGCCGTCGGGGATGACGCAATGAGCTTCGACCCACGTGGGGGCGACGAGGAGGCTGAGGTTAGGCTCCATGGGCGATCGCCCGAGCGCGATCGCGCACGCTCGGCACTCCCGGTGCCGCAACGTTCGAGGGGACGGTGGTGGTCCTTGCCTGGCGTCGCTGCCCGAGTTCGTCGGCGACGATCCTCCAGCGCAGCGCGTTCATGCCGACGATCGACAGTCCGAGCTCGGCTTCCATGCGCAGCACCGCGGTCTTGAGCCCCGCGGTCGCGTCGGGTGCGACGGAACCGATGTAGGCGCGCACGTACGCGGCGACCTGGCGCTGAAGACCGAGACGCTCCCACTGCACGGCCTGTGGCTTCTTCCACAGCTCGCCCCACAGCTCGCGCTCGAGTCGGTTGGCCGCCGGAAGGGGCAGCGACGGTGCGCGGCCGGGGCGACCTTCGCTGGGCAGGTCAGTCCAGGCCTTGTCGTCCTTGCGGTCGCGGCGCAGCGCGTTCGGATCCGCAGGCGGTCCGCTGCGTGCACGAGCTCCACCACTGGGCATGTCGTTCTCTCTTCCTCGCCGTTGCGGCGCCCCCGTTGCGGAGGATCGAAGCGCCGGCTGGAGCGCCGACCAGAGTGTTTTGAACCCGACAGACGAAAAGTTCCCCTCCCCGGCGCGTCCCGCTGGTGGCGCTGCGGGGGTCTCCCCCCTGGTCTGTGGCTCGCTCCCCCGGGCTCGGCCTCGCGTCGTGGCGGCCGGCGATCAGGTGGAAGAGTTCCAGCCTCCTGGCTGGTGCAGCGCTGTCTCCTTGCTGTGGCAGGGAGTGCATAGTCCGCGGCCGTACTGCGGGTCGTTCGGATCGAGGCCTAGCTCGATGAGCTCCGTGCGGCTTCGCGGGTGGTGGTCGGCCTCGCGCGACTCGCGCGCTTGGCACAGCACACAGATGGGGTCTCGACGGAGAACGGCTGCGCGGAAGCGGATGCGGTGGCCCTTGGTGTTGTAGGCCTTGGTGCGATCCCAGTGGCTGCGCTTGGCGCTCGACTCATGGATGTCGCATCGCGATCCGGCGTTGTTGTGCACGGTAGGGCAGCCTGGCGTGGAGCAGACACGGAACCGGGTCGACATCGACACCCCCATGCCCCACCCCCGCCCAGTTCAGCAGCTCGATCAGGTGTGTCGGGCGGGGCGCAGGAACGCCTGGCCGGAGAAAGCAGCGTCGTGAGCGCCCTTGGCGTGCCCAAGCCCGCGTTGACGCCCTCGCCCGACGGGGACGCTCAGCACTCGGCGAGCATCCAGTGGCCGCCCGACCACATCCGGGAAGCAGAAAGGCCCCGACCAAGTCGAGGCCCGGCGGGTGCAGATCACCCACGCTATGCGAGAAAGCTCCCAGCATTGACCGCCGATTCAGCGGATTGCGCTCGGCGTGTCGTCGATCTGGCCTCGGCGAGCGCCGTGGTCGGTGTGTCGCGGGGGCGGGAGTGGTTAGTGTCTTCGGCATGGGTGTCGAGGGTTCGTCGGAGTTGTTGCAGTGGGCGGAGCTTGTCGCGGTCGTTGTGCAGGTGGTGGTCACTGGCTTGGCTGCGTTCGCGACGTTGTTGTCGGTTGCTGTAATCGCGTGGCAGTCGGTGATGACGCGTCAGTCGGTGGTGTTGACGAGGGAGGCGCTGGAGGTGGCTCGGCGTGAGGCTGAGGTGGCGGCGGAGGGGTTGTCGTTGGCGCGACTTGAGGCTGATCGGAGTGCGGTGGCTTACGAGGATGAGCGTCGTGCGCAGGTCGACGCGGTTACGCCGGCGTTGAGTGTGCATGTTGATGAGACCGTGCGGTGGGGTGAGCGACGTTCCCCTCTGGTCAGTTTTGGGGCGCACGAGCCTGGAACGGACGTGAACGGTAAGCCGGTGTTGGTTCTGGATGAGCACAACGGGTCTGAGATGGAGAGAGCTGTCGCTGCTCATGTGGGCGGATCGATTGCGAATGATTCCGGGGCGCGGGCGGAGTACACGATCAATGCGGCAGACGGGCGTGAGCTTCGGCGGGCGCGTATCGAGGGCGGGAACTCTGGCCGGTTCAAGGTTCCGCTGGTTTCCCCTGCGCGTGTGTGGGTTCGTCGTTATCGGGCGCCGCTTGAGGGTGGCGAACCTGAGCTGGTCGGTAGCGTGCGGTTCGTCAGCCATGGTGACCGTGGGGTGGCGATCGTTTGGCCGATCTACATGGTCGGTTCGGTCTTGGTGCCCGAACGGGACGGCTCCGACTATTGGATCGGCGGGTCGCTTGATAAGCCTTGGCGTGCGACAGCTCGAGCTTGGAGTCCCTCTGACGCCATGGAGCGGCACTACTTCTACTCGTTATCGGAGCGAGGGACCGTGCTTGCCTTGATCGAAGAGCGGTTCGGGAAGGCGGGAGCGCCTGAGATCGTCAGCGAGTTCCGAGACGACGACTGAACGTCAGCCCTCATCGTCGTCGTCGTCGGAGGGCCACAGTACGTGCTCGCTGGCGTAGCGGAACAGCCCCGCCATCACGTGAATCGGCTGGTTCTCGTTCGCCTCCACGAAGTAGCTCGTGCGACCCGTGCCGATGTCCTCCAGCGAGCTGTTCGCCGCGATCAACGCCCAGTCCGTCACGAGAGCCCCATCGCACACGTCCGCGATATGAGCGGCGAGCGCCGCCTCTAGCGCTGCTCTGGTCTCGTCGCTCATCAGCTGGACTCTGGATTGGGCGACGTGGGCCGGAATGGGTAGTCCGCCTCGGTAAGTGTGCGCATGATTGCGTCTGCGTATCGGCCGGCGACTCCGGGCGGGATGTAGTACATCAGGTCGCCCTCCGAGTCTTGAGCGACCTGGATGGCGAGCTTGATGCGATCGCGCCACGCCTGCGCCTGTTCCGCGGTGAGTGTCACTGACCTGCCTCCCTGCCGAGCGAACACGAGCACGGGAGCAGTCGCGTCGAGTTCTGGGGGAACACGTGATAGTGGGTCGGTGGCTTCGGAATCACGCTCGCGGTGTTCTCAACCACGGTCTGCCCCCTTGCCGGAATCGGGAGTAGAGCGGCTGAATCGCGCGGCGATCGCGGGGAGCTGCGACCAGGCCAACATCTCACGCCCCAAGCACATTTGGCCCCGTGACTCTTGCCAACCGTTCTCCATGGTTCCAGGGGTGCAGTCGCATTGCCGATTAGCCACGGTCGGCCTCCCCGGAATCGGGCGAACGTGGCAAGGACTCGGCGACCATGATGAACGTGGTCATGAGCCCCGCCAGCGCTTTCTCAAGCTCGCTCGGCGGCCACTTGAGCAGTGCATGCACGAGGGCAGCCACCGTCTCGTCGTCGCCGTTCAGCGCAGCGACAACAAGACGGGCCTGCATGGTGGTGCCAGCATCCGGGTCCACGGAGAGGTGTTCGAACGCCCACATCTCGTCCTCATCAGGGCGCGCAATGTTCGGATGAGCCTCGACGAGTGCGGCGACAAGGCGTGGCATCGTCTGAAACATCTGCGCGGTGGCCTGCTGGTCGGTCACGTGCGTCGACAGGAACTCAAACACTCGGTCGACGTCACGCGTCAGCAGAGCTGGCAGCAGGTCATCATTGATCGCCTCAGGGCTGATGAGAGTCACGAGCTCGCCCCGGAATCGGGCGATGTCGGGGCGTAGTCGGACGAGTCATCGAGCACCGACGTGCCGAGCTCAAGAAGGTCCGGCAGATCAAGCGCAAAGCGATGCGCGTAGGAGTGGTCGCTGAACAAAGCCACGGGCTCGTGGTGGTCTAGAGCGACCGCGTACGGGTACATGTCCCGTTCTGGGCCAGGGTTGTCGTAGATGCGCACAAACGTCGGCGTGCCGATCATCGTGATGTTGGTGCTCTTCGTCATCGTTGCTTCCTCTCGGAATCGTGTGAACTACGCACGAGCTCGTGCGCAGTAAGTGACCACCCATCCCGCTGCAGCGCATCGACGTTCGCCCAATGCGCCGGCGTCAGCCACACGCCGAGGGTGATCGTGTCGCCGCGACGCATGCCGGCGACGACGTCACGGCGCAGACGATCCCCATTCGGCTTCTCGATCGTCACGTGATCCCCCGCACGCAACACAGGCCACGGCGAGCGCCGGGGTTCTTCGGTGGTGTTCATCGGGGTGTTCCTTCCTCGGCGAGGGCCGTCGTGCTGGGTGTTCCTGTTGTCCAGACGCGTTCGCTCGGGCCCGCGATGAAGGCGGTGGTGATCAGGCTCAGCAGGTTGATGAGCTCGTTCCAGACCTCCTGGACTTCTGGGCGGATGTGTTCGGCGATCATGTGCTCAGGTATGCGGGCGTTGCCGACTGCGTCGACCCACGCGGTGAGGTCCCCTGGGTTCAGGGTTCTGCCGAAGAGGCGAGTGTCGTCGTAGATGGTGACGTCGATTGGCTTGACGATGTACTCCTGGATTTCGCCTTCTCGCGGTTTTCTGCCTTCGAAGACGATCCACTTTCCGCTGATGCGGCCGTCGGTGCCGATCACGCGTTGGTAGCGGCTCATGTCATATGCCTTGGGCTGCGTGGTGGTGGTCATGCTGCTGTCTCCTGTCTGCGGCGTTCGCGGCGGGTGCGTTCTTGTTGGGCGTAGCTGTAGTAGAGGCGGGCGATGCGTTGGTTGCCGTACACGCGGGCGGTCTTCTCGATCGCTTGTGCGGTCTTGGTGAGGGTTTGGGCGGCGAGGAGTGGGTGCACTCCGCCGTCGAGGAGCCAGGTGACTTCCTCGAGGAGTTCGGGGCCGGTGAGGCGGCGTTGGGTGGTCATGGTGTGTTGTCCGGGAGGTTGGCGAGGGTGAGGAGGATGTCGGCGTGGCAGGGGTGGTCGAGAGGGCACCAGCAGGCGAGGTCTTGGCCGCGCAGTTCCGGCAGGCGACGGACGAGGGCTTGAGCTTCCGGGGTGATGCGGTGGCGCAGCTCGAGCTCGAACGCGTCCACGGCTTCCTGCTGCGCCTCCAGACGGGTAGGCCAGTGCGAGAACGAGCGGCGGTCCACGCGTTGCACCTGCCAGCACTTCCCCGCCTCGCTCTCCTCGCACACCACCTGGGTGATGCGGAACGGGTTGCCCCACACGGTCGGGCGGGCCACGATCACCGCCGACGGATGATCAGCACGCCACGGACGGTGACGAGTCATCTGCACGCGGTCAGGCATCCGGCACCTGCTTCAGGATCGCGACGCTTTCGCGGGCCGCACGACGAGCGGCGTCGATCTTCTCTATCTGGTGCTCGCCGAGCTTCGCCGTGAGACGCCGCCACGTGTCGAGCGGCAGCGGGATCGGGTTCGGGTTCTTCTTTGCGCGTCGCTTGATGTCGACGTGCCCGTAGTGCACACCAATCGTGCCGACCATGACGCCGTAACCCGCGGGCACCTCAGCGAGCGCGAGATCGAGCAGTGAGGTCGGCACCAGGAAGTAGAACGCGTTCACGTACTGCGCCCACGTGGCGGTCTTTCCCGGCTGCGCCAGCTCGCGACGCAGATCAGCAGCAGTGACCTTGATCTCCACGGCCCACAGGCTGTCCCCTTTTGCCACACTGCGACGGATCACCAACGCGTCGATGCGGCGCACCGAGTGCTGTGCGCGAACCTCAAGGCCCTTGGTGACGAACTGGTACGGCTCGCCGACGCTCGCATGTCTGCACGTAGCCGAACCCTGCCGGTACTGCGACCAGTACAGGGCTCGGAACATCGCCTCCTCGGTCGGCTTCTCGGTCACGACTCACCCACTTCGGCGAGCGCCGTGGCTGCTACGAGTGCCCAGAGGTCGGGGAGAGGTTGCAGGTACTCGCAGTGTTCGCTTTCGCATTCGGTGCAGGCGTCGGCGTAGCGGGTGTCGGCGCACAGGTATTCGCCGTCCCAGGAGGGGACGTGTGTGCCGTCGCGTGAGAGTTCGTCGTCGTCGGGGTCTTCGAGTTCGCCGGTTTCTTCGTCGACGCTGCGCGTATGGCCGAGAGCGAGACACTCGGGGTCGTAGGCGAGGTGTGCCAGAAAGCCGTCGCGGTCGTGCATGGCGCGGTCGTGGTGGTAGCGGGCGATGCTGGTCGAGAGGCCTTCGCACCACTGGGCGACCTCGTCGTCGTGCTTGAAGCTGGCGAACCAGTCGCGCAGCTCGTCGAAGGTTGCCGGTACGGACTCGGTGAAATCGGCCATCAGTCGTCCTCTCGCTGGTCGAGGTCGCAGCGCCACCGATTGCCGAACTCCGTCGACCACTGCAGGAACGTGCCGTCGGCGGCGTTGCAGGCGTCGCGGGCGGCGGCGATCTCGGCGATCTCCTCCGGGGTCATCGCCCAGTTGCCGCCACAGCCGGTGAGGAGCAGGACGACGACGGCGAGCGCCGCCATGGTCGCGGCCTTCACGAGTCGCTCCCGAGGATCGCGTCGGCCAGGGCGAGGGCGTCGCGGGAGCTTGACCACACGGCGCGCTCGACGCCGCCGCCGGCGATCTTCGCCTCAGCTCGAGCGAGCTCGTGCTGCAGGATCCAGAGCTGTGCGTCGATCGTGCGGTGCAGCATGAGGATGCGGTCCGCGTCGCCCGGGCCGATCAGGCCGAGCACCTGGCGTCCGCCGCCCGGGTTGACGGCGTCGATCCAGCCCTGTCGGCTGAGCAGTCCCTCGTCGCCCGGAGTTGTGAAGTACCACGTCTCTCCCTGGGCGGCTTCGAGCTTCTCGATCGCGGCCTGGAGCCGCTCCGTGGGGTTCACATGCCCTCCTTCTCGAGCAGCTCGACGGCGTCGGTGACGAGCTGGAAGGTGTTGGCGTCGCCGCCTGTGTCGGGGTGTGCGACGCGCTTGGCGCGGCGGATGACGCGGTCGAACCAGTCGGGGCCGGGCGTGACCATGGAGTGGGCGTCGGTGAGGTTGATGAGCCATGCGGTGGCGGTCGCGGCGTCGAAGAACGGCCGCACCACGGTTGCTTCGAGCGCCAGGAAGCCGCGGTACTGCTCGCCCCGCTTGGTGACGCCGTACCGGTCGACCTTCCGCAGTGCCTCCAGCGCGAGCGCGATCGCGCGCAGGTTGTCCTGCCACGTCGTGAACGTGTCGCACGGGTACGAGAGGGCGCCGTGCTTCGACTGCATGGTGAGAATGACGCCCGGGTGCTCGGGCTTGGCCGTCGAGCGAGGGTAGCCGTCGAGGCGGAACGCCTCGGCCGGGATCGCGATCTGCAGGCGCACGTCGGTGGCGTTGAGCGCTCGGATCTCCCGCTCGAGCACCTCGAGCGTGGAGTTCAGCGTCGCTGAGAACGGCGACGACTGGCGTCGAGCGGTGAGTGGCCCGGGCCACTGGCCGATCGGGTCGACCTTCATGCGGGGCGGCCAGTAGTTCATGGGCGGTTCCTCTCTGGGTGGGGGTCAGTAACAGATGTCGCAGGTGCAGCCGTCGCGGCCGCCGGACTCGCATCGCGGTGAGGCCTTGCCGGGCGTCATCGGGGAACGGGGGGCGGTCGGGTTGGTGAGCTCGAGGATCAGGAAGCGGCACTCGGCTGCAGACGTGCGGGCCTCGTCCAGCTGCGTGATGTTGCCGTCGTCGAGGGCGCTCTGGGCGACTGCGTCCCACATGGCGGCGCGAGCGGACAGCAGAGCGACCAGGTCGTCGAGGGTCGCGTTTGCGGGCACCGCGCCGCGCCGCGTGGGCGGGTCGACGAGCGTGACGGGGTCGGTGGCGTCGAGCACCTGGCGGACGGCGTACGTGCCGGCAGTCGTCTTCACTCTCTGGGTGATGGTGGTGCGTGCCGGGCCGCCGAGGAGGGTCCGTGCATGCTCGATGCTGTGGAGCGGACCCGTGTTGCCGTTGATGGTGACGGTGTCGCCAATGTGGGCGGCGCCCAGGTGTCCGGCTCGGATGTGTTCAGGCACGTTCGGCCTCCTTGTGCTCGCGGATCAGGTCGGCGATCTTGCTCTTGCCATAGGGGACGTGGTCCGCGATCTCGCGGGCACCCTTCCCCTGCTGGTGCAGACGCAAGATCGTGGCCATGTGGTCGTCCGGGACCGGTGCGCCGCGACGCGGGCGGGCCGCGGACGGAGCGGACGACAGCGGCCGGACAGAGGCAGAGGGGACGTGCGCGTTGGCGGCGGACGTGGTGAGGGGGCGCGGACGGTTCGCCGGGTTGAGGACGGTGTTCACCGCAAGGTGGACGACGACGAACAGCGTGATGGCCGGCACTGCGTGGACGGCGATCGCCGCCCACATCGGCGTGGTGACCTTCTCCGGCTCGAGCACCAGCACGCTGAGGCTGTTGTTCGCGATCGACAGCGTCGTGAAGAACGCGGTCGTCCACCACACGTACGCCCGCTGCCCCCTGGTGAGCGTCGGCACCCAGATGCCGATCAGCATCGCGGAGAGAATCGCGGCGTCCACCACGAGCGGGTAGAAGATCGCCAGGTCGGCGGGGATGCCGGCTGCCACCGCGACGGTCACGTGATGGTCGAAGCTGATCCGGAACGCGGCCGCGCCGACGAGCGCGAGGATGAGGTTCAGCGCGATGCGCTGTCCGCGGCTCGCATTGTGGGTGGTGGGTTTGCGGGTGGCCATCAGTGGGACTCCTCAGATCGTGTCGGTTCGGGCGGCGGAGCAGAGGCGGTGCGTCGTCGGTAGGTGGCGAGGACATCGGCGTACGAATAGCGGGCAGGCCTCGTGTCGGGCTGCCGACGCCACCCCTCGATCGAGGCGAGGTTCGCGGCCCGCTTCGCGGAGACGTCGAGCATGAGAGCAGCGGTGGCCGCGTCGACCCATCGGCGCTCACCCATGCGGCTCGTCGACGGTGAGGGCCAACTCCCCCCACTCCCCCGGCGTGTAGCGGCGGTGGTCGGGGTTGACGGTGCACACGACCTCGGACGGGTGGCGGTCTGCCTTGGCACGCAGAAGCCCGACGAGCGGCGCCTCGCACAGCACCACCCCGTCGTCGAGCTCGAGCACCAGGTCGCGGCAGCGCGCCCCGGGCAGCACCATGCGACGGAATGCCGGCCCGTTCAGGGCGCCCTCGCAAGCGCGCCGCAGCTCCAGCAGGGACCGCAGAATGTCGGGGCCGACCCCGCCCGGATACCGGGCGAGCCAGTCCCCGTACCAGCGGGACAGAGCCACCAGCGCCACGCGAGGATCCATTCCCTCCTGCAGGTTCCCGTGGGTGACGTGGTGGGTCGCGCTCGGCGACCGGTAGTCGTGGAGCACGGTGCGCACGAGGTAGTCGCTGAACTCCTGCACCTGCCGGGCCACCACCGTCGCCCGCGGATTCCACAGCTGCGACACCGGGTCCGACACCGTCGACGAGGCTCCTCCGCGCCCGGTGTCGCGAGCAGGCGTGCGCAGGATCGCGGCACGCACGTCGGGCAGACGCTCCGCCAGGTCGAGCAGCACACGTCGCATCTGCTTCTCGTGGTGGATGCACAACTCCGAGCCGTGCACCGGACGACGAGCACCAGAGTTCGCCAACGCGCGCGCGGTCGCGCCGCGGTAGGCGGAGCCGTCCACCATGGAGCAGTTGGTGGCAGCGCACTCGGTGGCGGTGCTCGGGTTCACCCATTCCGGGTAGCAGTGCATCAGGATCCCTTTCAGGCGTTGCGGTCGGGGGTGTGCTCGGCGAGCAGCTCGCGGAACTGGATGAGGTTGCTGGCGTGCACGCCGAGCACGTCGACGGCGTCGAACCGGTACCCGTCGATGCGGATCGTGGCGACCAACTGCGACAGGTCGTCCGTCATCACCAGGCGACGGTCGGGGTGGTTCACGTCGACGACCCACATGAAGCCGGCCGCCTCGACCGCATCACGCAACGTCACGCCCAGCTCTACGGCGAGCGCCGTGTGGTTCTTGGGGCTCATGCGGTGGGGGTCGCGTTGGCGTTGTCGATGAGGGCTTGTTCGGTCTCGCTCAGTGGGTATCCCCAGCTGGCGAGGAGCGTGCAGTACTCCGGCACTTTGCGCGCGCGCCAGCCCTTCCACGACTTCGAGACGCCGGCGCTGAGTTCGATCTGGGCCAGCGCGATCGCGACGAGCGCGGTCGCTGTCTTGGTGGGGTTCTGGTCCAGCCACTTCGACACTCCGCTGGCGCCGTAGACGCTCTCCTGGGTGCCGAGAAGTTCAGCCGCGAGGGGTCCCCATTCCCACGCGCCGCCGTTGCCGGCTTCGCCGAGGTCGACCCATAGGACGAGTTGCTCCCATCCGGTCGGCATCGACTTGCGCTGCAGGAGGGTCTTGAGCCAGTCGCGGCGGACCTGAACGATGGAGGGCCAGACCTTGGCGGCGGCGGCGTTCTCGGCTCGCTCTGCCTTCTCGGCTTCGGTGAGCTGCTTGGGGGGCTGTCGGTCGTGGTCGCGGTGGCCGTACTTCGACGGGTCCGTGCAGAGGAGGTGCAGTTCAGGCTCGCCGTTGTAGCCGCGGCGGCCGATGTAGGCGGCGTGGCCGGGGCACGATTCGTGTTCGACGGGGTCGAGCTTCTTGCCGGTGGTCTTGTCGACGAGCCAGTCGAGGTAGAGGTGCTTGTTCTTCCCGTGCGCGTAGTAGTTGCCCTTTGACGGCTGGTCGACGATGGTGAGGCCGTGCTCGTGCGCGGCGAGGGTGAGGTCTGCGATCTTCTGGGCGCGAGCGCGTTCGGTGAGTACTTGCTGGAGTCGGTGCTCGAGCTGGTGCGGGTAGCGGAGTACCTCGGCGGCTTCTTCGTCGTTGAGGTCGGCTTCTGCGATCTTGGCGGCTGCCTCGAGCGAGATCTGCGGCTGCTCGAATGCGGACGCGGCGACCGGGCTCTCGGCGATGCGGATGACCTGTTCCACTGACGCCTTCGGCAGGCCGACCTTCTTCGCGATCGAGGCGGCCGGCATCTTCAGGTCGAAGGCGAGCTGCTTGACCGCCTCGACGGTGTCGGCGCGGGTGAGGCTGGCGCGCTGGTCGTTGACGACGATCTGCGACACGATGCGCTCACCGTCGTCGGCGACGGTGGCCTGGATGATGACGGGGACGGTGGTGAGGTCGGCTTCGATGGCGGCGAGGGTGCGGCGTTGTCCGTCAAGTACTTCGAGGCCGAGGGTGGTCTCTTGAGCGATGATCGGGATCTTGACGCCGTGGGTCTTGATGGAGGCGATGAAGTCCTTGGTGAGGGCGACGTCGCGGCGGACGTTGGCGGCGACGATGAGGTCGCCGGGTGCGACTTCGCGGATCTGCATGGTGGTCTCCTGGGTGGTCATGAGGCGACGGCGGTGAGTTCGGCGGGCGCGGGGGCTGCGGTGGTGAGGGCTTCGCGGATGCGGTCGGGTTCGCCGATCAGCCAGGTCCACTCGACCCACGTGTGGGTGGTGGTGTAGCCGGCGGCGTGCGCGTCGGCGAGTTCCTCCGTGGTGAACACGGCGAGGACGCCGTCGTCGCTGTTGACGATCCAGATTCGGTCCGCGGTGGGCTCGTCGACGGCGCCGAGACCTTCGATGCGGTTCGGGTAGAGGGCGTCGAGGATCGCGTTGCGGTCGGCGAAGTAGCGGTACACGGTGCCGATGGATGCGCCGGCGAGGTCGGCTACGTGCTTGGTGCTGAAGCCGTCGCGGCCGTGGGTGGCGATCGCCTGCCGGGCGGCGTCCTTGAGCTGGTCCACGCGGGTGCGGGCTCGGAACTGGACGGGCTCGACGCGGAGCGGGGCGGTGTGGTCGTTCATGCGGTTCTCCTGATCGGTTGGGCGGGCGGGCTGGAGTTGGGGGTGATGTCGTACAGCTCGCGGCGGATGAGTTGCTCGATCGCGGCTGCCGGGTCTTGCCGGCTGGTGGTCCACCGTTCGAGCTCGAGGCGAGCCAGGTCGGGGGTCAACTCGGCCAGCGCGTCGGCGGCGAGCTTGCGGGTGATGGTGGTGGGCTTCGTCATGGGCGGCGGGTGGTGCGGGGTCGGGGGGTGAGGATGCGGCGGCAGGTGATGGGGTCGAGCTGTTGGGCGGTGGGGGTGACGGCGAACTGGAGAAGGATCTGCCAGTAGCGGGTGCGGGTGAGGCCGAATCGTTGGCGGATGAGGGTGTCTTTACCGGCCGGGTGGGGGTGCTCGGCTTCGAAGGTGAGCAGGTCGGCTGCAGTGAAGTTCGGGCCGGTGGGGGTGGCGTCGGCGGTCATGAGATCCACCCGGGGAGCGGGGTCTTGTGGGGCTCGGCGAGCCACTGGTGGATGGTGGTGTTGGTCCAGTCGATGGGTCGCCACACGGCGACGAGGGTGCCGACGGTGGCCAGGTCGCGGAGCCACGCAGTTTGCGCGGGTGAGAGGCGGCCCTTCATCGCCTTGAGCTCGACGAGGGCGGAGATCTTGTGGCGGGTGTGCAGCAGGTGCAGGTCGGGGTAGCCGGGTTCGCTGCGGACGGAGGAGTAGGTGTGGTAGACGCGCCAGCCGAGGGAGCGAGCGGCGGCGAGGACGGCGTCTTGGAGGCGCTTCTCCGGCATGGTCGCGGCGCGCAGCTGCGCGTACTCGTCGGCGGTGATCGAGGCGGCGTCCATCAGGCGTGGTCTTTCTTGCCGACGATCTGCCGGTGGCGTTCGAGGAGGGAGCCGATGAGTTGCTCGAACAGTTCGCCGATGACGGCGGACTGTGTGGCCGGTGGGGTGAATCGCAGCAGAGTGCGGGCGGCCTCGGTGAGGTCGGTGTGGGAGCCCGTGTGGCCGAGGATGAGGGCGCCGGCGAGCAGGCCGGAGGTTTCGCTGGCGTTGAACTTGAAGCCGGCGAGGGGCAGTTCGCCGTCGTTGCCGCGGGTTCGGGCGATGAGGGTGCCTTCGCGGACGATGTTGGTCACGAGCCAGGTGGTGAGGTTCTCGGGGTCGTCGTGGACGAGCGGCAGCAGCTGGTCGGAGAGCTGGTCCTGGAAGGGGCACTGGTCGGGGGCGGCGGCGCAGGCGGCGGTGGTGGGGTCGCCGTGTTCGTCGGCGAACTCCACGAGCGTCTGCCAGAGGGCGGCGTAGGCGTCGGGGTTGGTCATGGTGTGGTCCGTTCTCGCGGTCAGGCGGTGCGCAGGGGGATGACTTCGGCGCCGAGGGCGGTGGCGTTGGTGGCGGTGACGAGTTCGCCGATCTCGTGGGCGTTGGTGCGGCAGATGCCGGCGATGTAGGCGTCGACGTCGCGGACGGGTTCGAGCCGGCGGTCGCGGCGGCGGAGGACTTGTTCGACGACTGCGAGGGCGCCGAGGTCGCTGAGGGCGGTCTGGGCGGCGGTGGCGATGAGGTCCCGAACCGTGTCGACGTCGCGGACGCCGAGGGTGCTGGCGAGTTGGCGGGCGTGGTCGTCGAAGGTGATTTCCCGGTCCTCGTCAGGTCCGATCTCGCGCGCGTTGGGGTCGGGACTTGACTGGGGAAGGGGGTTGTAGTCAGTCAAGTCAGGGGACGGGACGGGACGGGACGGGACGGGGTGTTCGGACACCCCCTGTTGTCCCTTCGGCGTCTCGCGCGCCTTCCGAGCGGTGTCCCGCTGGGACATTTTGCGGACACGTTCGGCCTCGCGCTTGTCTTCCACCTGCTTCTTCGAGGGGTTCAACGTGAGGTAGTCGTGGATGACGATGCCGCCGGCGGGAGGCTGAGGGCAGCGATCGCAGTCGTGGCCGGCTTCGTGCCACAGCTCTACGCGCACGAGTTCGGAGACGAGGCTGGGCTTGCTTCCGAGCTCGTCGAGCTCGAAGTCCTCCAGGATGCCGTCGGTGAGGCCGCGGCCTGAGGCGGAGAGCGCGAGCGTCCACAGGCCCATGCACTCCAGCCGGGTGCGGCGCTGAATCTTGATGACCTTGCGGTGCACGCCCAGCTGGTCATCCAGCTTGAGCCAACTCATGCGGCCCCGATCTTCGCGACCTCCTGCAGGGCCTCAGCGGCCTTCTGCAGGTGCTCGATCGCCGCGTTCAGGTCTTCGGTCCACGTCGGTGCGGCGGTGGGCGCAGGGGCCCGCTCAGGGTCCGGCAGCGCGGGCGGGGTGGGAGTCGGATCGGGCAGGTCGGGCAGTGCGGTGCCGGCGAGCAGGGCGCGGTTAGCGGCTCCGGCTTCGCTGCGGTGCTTCGGCTTGCTGTCGTTGTCGATGTCGGTCCACGCGTAGGGGCTGGCCCAGCCGAGACTGCGAGCGAGCCGCTTCGAGCGTGCGGTCGCTGCATCCTTCTCTGCCGGGGTCTTCCCGGTCGGTTCGGGGAGCAGCTCGCGCATGCGGCGGAACTCGCGGTCGATGATGCGGTGGGTGACCTCGGACACGGTCGCGTGCTGCTCGAGCAGGAGCCACCAGATCGCGTCGACGCTGACCTGAGTGGCGCGAGCGATGTCGACGGGCGCGTGTCCGGCGAACACCAGCCCCTGCAGCCGACGGGACGCGCCCACTGCTCTCACGCGGCCGGCAGGGACCGGCACCGGCTGTGCGGGGGGCTGCGGTGTGGTAGCGGGTTCCTCAGCGCTCGTTGCCGGCGTCGGCTTCGTCGCCGTAGCCACCACGGCGCGCGGCGAGTTCTTTGCCGCATAGCGGTCGCGCTGGTAGTCCGCCTTCGCCTTTCGGCACAGTTCGTGCGAGCAACCCTTGGAGTAGTGGCCGCGCAGTTGGGCCGGGGACATGGTTTCGTGATCGCCGGGGAGGATGTTCTCCGGGCGAGGCGGTCGGGGGCTCATCGGGTTCCGATCGGCAGGGCGGCGGGCGGGCTGACGTGCGCGGTGCAGCGCGGGCAGAGGGTGGTCTGTGGTGCGGTGGCGGTCGGGCTGGTGATGGTCCAGCCCGCACTGCTGAGGTAGCCGGCGACGACGTCGAGGGTGACGGTGTCGGTGTGCTCGACCCGGGCCGGGCAGAGGTCGCAGGAAAGGGTCACGACGATGCCGGGCGCATAGGTGACGGCGGCGGTCATCCGGTGGCCTCGATCTGCTCGAGCATCTGGTCGACGACGACGTCAGCGAGCAGCTGCGCGGCGTGCTCGGTGGTGACGCCCTGCGTCTCGATGAAGGTCGCGATCTGGGTGCGGGACAGCGTGAAGGTGCGGCCGCTCTCCTGGTCGACGAAGACCACGGTGTACTTCTCCGGCAGCGTCGCCGGCCTCTGGGCGTTCATGCGGGGTCCAGGAGGGTCAGAGCGGGCTGCTCGTCGATCGCGAGGGTGGCCACTCCCCCGAGGCGCGTGTGCAGCTCGTGCAGGCCGGCCTGCGTGATGCGGATCTGCGGGCACAGGACGCGCTCCTCGCGGCGTTCGTAGCCGACCCGGATGCGGTGCCGCACGAGCCACCCCTCGTCCAGCGGCTTTGGTGCCGGCACCCAGATGCCGAGCTCACGGGCCGTCCATCCGAGAGCGGAGATGGCGTCGAGGAGGGTCTGCTGGCCGTAGGTGAGGGCGGGGTCGCGGGAGAGGATGACGGCAGCTCTGCGGAGGGAGTAGGTCGCAGGCTCCGCGACGGGATCCTCGGCGGGCTGGGCAGTGGGCTGGGTGGGTGGCGGGTTGAGGAGAGCGTCGACGGCGGAGCGCAGCCAGGCGAAGAGCTCGTCGACGAGGTTGGGGTCGGTGTAGTTGCGCCGCACGATCTGCTCGAGGCGGTCGATCGTGTAGAGGGGCGTGGATGAGCGGGACTCGTCGACGACGTCGTCGCGGAACTTCACTCCAGCGGGCAGCATGCCGACGGCCGCCAGCGGGTACGAGCGGTGGCGGTGCATCGTGTCGGTGAAGATGCCGAGGGCGGCGAAGACGTCGAACCCGTAGACGAGCACCTCGTCGGTCAGGCACACGCGGACGTCAACGCCGCGGCCAATCCACCGCAGGGGGACGATCGCCGGCGTCATGAGCATGGTCGCGACCATCAGCTGCGACGCCGCGTCCGGTTGAGCGTGGACAGGGCGAGGATGGTCAGGCCGGCGAGCATGGCGCCGCCGAGCAGGACCAGGCCCGCGGTGAGCGTTGTCACCAGGGCGCGGTCGTCGGAGGTTGCAATCGCCGTGAGGATGCCTTCCCCGACAGGGCTGGCGAACATGCCGGCGATCGCGAAAGTCACCAGGCTGAAGGACAGCGGGGCGCTGATGGTCGGGTTGCTGAGGACTCGACGCCAGAGGGCGACGGTGTGGGGGCTGTACATCGGTCTACCTCCGGGCGGTGAGGGCGGTGATGGCGAGCAGGGCGGCTGCGAGAAGGACTGCGGGGATGGGGTGGGATGCGGCTGCGTGGAGGCCGACAACGACGGTGACGAGGGCCAGTGCGCGGACGAGGGCGCGGACCGGTGCGGGGGCGACTCGTGGTGCGACGCTTCGGGTGTGTGCGCGCGAGTCGCCCCCGCTGGGGGGCTCGACGGTGACCTGGTGCGGGTCGTTGAAACCGTCGAGGGGGCTGGCGGATTGGGGGGTGCCAGCCACGTGGGGCCCACGCCCGTCCTGCTCCCGAACGAGGGCGGACGTGGGGGTCATGAGAGAGCTCCGATGCTGAGCTCGAGGGCGCCGAACAGGGCGAAGACGACCATGAGCGCGGTGGCGATCATCGCGGCGATCGCGAAAGCGCCGGCGAGTAGGGGGACGCGCAGTCGCGGGCTCATGCTGGCGAGCGCGGCCGCGGTGAACAGGAGGACTGCGAGCAGTCCGAGGCCGCCGGCGTAGGCGAGAGCGATCACGATGAGGCCTCCGAGTTCGATACGCTCCGCGAGTGAGCGATGTTCTGTGGCTGGCTGCTGGCGTGGTCGTCTCGGCCTTGGTCGGTATCGGCGGCCTGCTGGTCGGTGTGAAGGGTCAACGCCTCGCGAAGCAGGCGGACGGCCGAGCGCAGGCCGCGCTGATTGCAGCCGAAGAAGCGAACGGCATTGCTCGCGCGGCGAACGAGATCAGCAAGGAAGCGAACGCAATCGCTCGGGTCGCGGCCGGCGAGCAGGGCGAGGACTGGCATGTCGACTTCGACGTCGACTGGGATGCCTATCTCGGGGGCATCGTGGTTCGGAATAGCGGCCGCGATGCGGCGAATCAGGTTTCCCTCATCGTCGCGGGCGAGCATCTGCACCACACCGATGTCATCGATGTTGTAGAACCCGGGCAGATTGCCATCGTCAAGATGCCGCAGATAGCGAAGATGAGACTCGAGAGCATCAAGGTCCAGCAGGCCACCTTCGACAGCCTCCTTGAGGTCGGAGTATTTGGGATGCCCCCGCAGTTCGAGCTTCGAGCCGACGTGACGCTCGTCTGCGCAAGCCCCCTCGGCCGAGTTCGTCGGCAGCAGGAGAAGGTCAGCATCACGTAGCTCGAGCTCGGCACGCTCCCGGAGGCTGAACGCCGCCGCTGGGATCAACTTCGTCACGATGCATCACCTGCCGCTCGACGGCGGAGGCCCGCGATCGTGCGCCCGAGGCGTCGTGCCGGGCGAGATTCGCGGGACGGGGCCGGCGTGCGATCCTGGCCCCGTCCCGCTCCCCCACTGGACGCAGGCGAAGGGAGAGCCTGCTCCTGGTCGGGGCCCTCTCCTACAGTTGGCCGTGCGAGGTCGGAGGTGCAACTCCGAGGCTCGCCCAACTGAAGGGAGTCATCATGCGTGCTTCGCTGCTGTACGGAGGCGAGCGCTTCGAGCTCGCCGAGGGTGCCGTCGACGATGTCAAGAAGGTCCTTGACAAGGTTGCCGATGAGGGCATTGCGGCGCTGGGAAAGGTCGGGCTGGCCGGGGGCGGGGATGCCCTGCTGCTCTTCGCGCCAGGCATCGCGGTCGGCATTGTGACGGAGCCGGACGGCGCAACCGCGATCTATGCATGACTGGTCGCGAGGTGAGCGGGGTGCGTTCGGATCCTTGCGAAGCGCGACCGCGCAACCGCGATCAACGCACGACTCCGACCGCGGGGTGTAGGCGGCCACGATCATGACACGCTCCGTTCTGCGCGACGACCTGCGCCGCGCATGATGGCGCTGCCGGCCGCGATGAACACCGCGGCGAGCACGACGATGGGCAGGAGCGCGTCGATCGTGCCGGTGTCGGCCAGCTGGTCAGGGGCGCCCGGGCCGCAGTCGGTGAGGCAGATATCGATCGGGGGGATCAGCTCGGGCTGGTTCGGGTCGGTCGGACGGTCAGGCAAGGGCTCGACCAGGGGCAGGTCGGTGACGCAGCCGGTCGGAAGGCCGTCGGCGTTGAGCCAGCCCGGGACGGAGCCCTCAGGGCAGGTGTAGTCGGTCGGGAGCGGGGTCGGTTCGGTCACGCTGCATCACCGCCCTCGGCGAGCGCCGCGAGGTAGGTCTCGACGGATGAGAGAAGAAAGCGTCGGTGACCGCCGGCTGTGCGAATGCTCGTGAGGTAGCCGTTGCGATCCCATTCTCGGATCGTGTCGACGCTTACGCCTGCGCGGCGGGCTACGTCTCCGATGGGGAGGTAGATATCGCTTCTCTGGGTATCCCTTGCGGTCATGCTTGTGACTCTAGGTATTCCTAGGTGGTGTGTCAAGCAGGGATATCGTGCTGCGCGCGTCTTGACTCGATTACCTAGGTTTACCTAGACTCGCTGGCATGGAAGCGAACGCGAAGGTCACGCGCATGCCGGGCAGGATTCCGCAGTGGGGTCTCGACGATCGGCTGCGGAAGGTGCGCCGCGACATGGGCATGACCCAGGAGGAGCTAGCGGCCGCGCTGGGCGTAGGCGCCAAGGCCTATGGGGCCTGGGAGGCAGGGACGAACCGCCCTGCCGATGTGCTTGAGGTTGCTCAAAAGATGGAGTTGGTCAGCGGCGTGCCGCGTCAATGGTTCATCGGGTGGGTCGACGAGACGGTGGGCCCGGCCGGATTCGAACCGACGGCATCCTCGGTGTAAACGAGGCGCTCTACCAGCTGAGCTACAGGCCCTGGCGCATCCAGGCTAGCGGCTGTGCGCGGCCCCGAGCTCGGCGAGCGCGGCACGATAGGCGGCCAGCGGCCGGGCCTCGCCCGGAGGGACGGCGAAGGCGGCGCGGACGATGCCCTGAGCATCCACCACGATCGTCGCGCGGGTCGCGAAGCCCTTCTCGTCGAGGAAGGCGCCGTAGCGGCGCGCGACCTCGCCGTGCGGCCAGAAGTCGGCGAGCAGCGTGAAGTCATAGCCCTCGCGCTCGGCGAAGACCCGTAGCGTGGCGGTCGAGTCGACCGAAACGGCGAGCAGCCGCACCCCCGCGTCGGCGAACAGCGCGAGGTTGTCGCGCAGCACGCACAGCTCGCCCGTGCAGGTGCCGGTGAACGCGAGCGGGAAGAACACGATGGCGACGGGCGTGCCCCGCAGCGCCGCGAGCTCGACAGTCTGCCCGAACTGATCGCGCAGCGAGAAGTCGGGCGCGAGGGTGCCGACGGCGGGCAGGGACGGGGTCGGCATGAGGGCTCCGGAGGTCGACCCGACCCTCGGCGGTCGGGGGGCATGCGGCATGGATAGACTCGACAGCGCTCGTGCGATGCACCCTGCCGCGACCCGGCGACCGCGATCGCGCTGACACACTCTGTCTACCACCAGAAAGAGGTCACAGGTGACGGTCAACGACCAGGATCCGTACTCGGTCAGCCACGTCGACTCCGACCCGGAGGAGACCGCGGAATGGACGGCGTCGCTCGATGCCGTCGTGCACGAGCGGGGCGCGGGTCGCGGTCGCGACATCATGCTCAGCCTGCTCAAGCGGTCGAAAGAGCTGCACCTCGGGGTGCCGATGGTGCCGACCACCGACTACCTCAACACGATCGCGCCCGAGAACGAGCCCGCCTTCCCCGGCGATGAGGAGATCGAGCGCCGCTACCGCGCGTGGATCCGCTGGAACGCCGCGATCACCGTCCACCGCGCGCAGCGCCCCGGCATCGCCGTCGGCGGCCACATCTCGACCTACGCGTCGAGCGCGGCGCTGTACGAGGTCGGCCACAACCACTTCTTCCGCGGAGCGGACCACCCCACCGGCGGCGACCAGATCTTCTACCAGGGCCACGCCTCCCCCGGCATGTACGCCCGCGCTTACCTGGAAGGGCGCCTCACCGAGGCGCAGCTCGACGGCTTCCGTCAGGAGAAGTCGCACGGCGGCGCCGGCGCGGGCCTGTCGAGCTACCCGCACCCGCGGCTCATGCCCGACTTCTGGCAGTTCCCGACCGTGTCGATGGGTCTCGGGCCGATCAACGCGATCTACCAGGCTCAGCTCAACAAGTACGTCACCAACCGCGGCATCGCCGAGGCCGACGACACGCAGGTCTGGGCCTTCCTCGGCGACGGCGAGATGGACGAGGTCGAGAGCCGGGGTGCGCTGCAGCTCGCGGCCAACGACGGACTCGACAACCTGAACTTCGTGATCAACTGCAACCTGCAGCGGCTCGACGGGCCGGTGCGCGGCAACGGCAAGATCATCCAGGAGCTCGAGAGCTTCTTCCGCGGTGCCGGCTGGAACGTCATCAAGGTCATCTGGGGTCGCGAGTGGGATGCCCTGCTCGAGCAGGACCACGAGGGCGCCCTGCGCGACCTCATGAACCGCACCCCCGACGGCGACTACCAGACCTACAAGGCCGAGTCGGGCGCGTTCATCCGCGAGCACTTCTTCGGGCGCGACCCCCGCACGGCCGCGATGGTCGCCGACTACACCGACGACCAGATCTGGGGCCTGAAGCGCGGCGGCCACGACTACCGCAAGGTCTACGCCGCGTTCAAGGCGGCGAGCGAGCACAAGGGCCAGCCGACCGTCATCCTCGCGAAGACCGTCAAGGGCTACGGCCTGGGCCCGAGCTTCGAGGGCCGCAACGCGACCCACCAGATGAAGAAGCTCACGCTCGAGAACCTCAAGCAGTTCCGCGACGAGATGCGCATCCCGATCACGGATGCCCAGCTCGAGGCCGACCCGTACCAGCCCCCGTACTACCACCCGGGTGCCAACGACCCGGCGATCGAGTACCTGCAGGAGCGCCGCCGCGCCCTCGGCGGCTACGTTCCCGAGCGCCGGTCGAAGTACACCCAGGTCTCGCTGCCCGACGAGAAGACGTACGAGGTGGCGAAGAAGGGCTCCGGCAAGCAGGAGGTCGCCACGACGATGGCCTTCGCGCGGCTGCTGAAAGACCTGCTGCGCGACAAGGAGTTCGGCCACCGCATCGTGCCGATCATCCCCGACGAGGCCCGCACGTTCGGCATGGACGCGTACTTCCCGACCTCGAAGATCTACAACCCGAACGGCCAGCACTACACCTCGGTCGACCGCGAGCTGCTGCTGGCGTACAAGGAGAGCCCGCAGGGGCAGATCATCCACACCGGCATCAACGAGGCCGGCGCTGTCGCGGCCTTCACGGCGGTGGGCACGAGCTACGCGACCCACGGCGAGCCGCTCATCCCCGTGTACGTCTTCTACTCGATGTTCGGCTTCCAGCGCACGGGCGATGCCTTCTGGGCCGCGGGCGACCAGATGACCCGCGGGTTCATCATCGGCGCCACCGCCGGGCGCACGACGCTGACCGGCGAGGGGCTGCAGCACGCGGATGGCCACTCGCCGCTGCTCGCGAGCACCAACCCGGCGGTCATCACCTACGACCCCGCGTACGGCTACGAGATCGGCCACATCATGCGCGCCGGGCTCGAGCGCATGTACGGCGGAGCGCACCCCGACCCGAACGTCATGTACTACCTCACGGTGTACAACGAGCCGATCGTGCAGCCCGCCGAGCCCGAGGGGCTCGACGTCGAGGGCGTGCTGCGCGGCATCTACAAGCTGTCGACGAGCGCCGCGCTCGGGCCCAAGGCGCAGATCCTCGCCTCCGGTGTCGCGGTGCCCTGGGCGCTCGAGGCTCAGCAGCTGCTGGCCGACGACTGGAACGTCTCGGCCGATGTCTGGAGCGTCACGTCGTGGAACGAGCTGCGCCGCGACGGTCTCGCCGTCGACGAGCACAACTTCCTGCGACCGACCGAGGCCCCCAAGGTGCCGTACCTCACGCGCACCCTCCAGGGCGCCGAAGGGCCGTTCATCGGCGTGAGCGACTTCATGCACGCGGTGCCCGACCAGATCCGGCCCTTCGTGCCGGGCGACTACGCCACGCTCGGAGCCGACGGCTTCGGGTTCAGCGACACCCGCCCGGCGGCCCGCCGCTTCTTCACGATCGACGGCCCGTCGATCGTGGTGCGCACGCTGCAGCAGCTCGCGCGGCGCGGAGCGGTCGACCCGAGCGCGGTTCCCGCCGCGATCGAGAAGTACCGGCTCTACGACGTGACGGCCGGCACGACCGGCTCGGCGGGCGGCGAGGCCTAGCAGGGCATCCGTCGAGGGGGCACGGATGGCACGACGACCGTCACGGCCCTCTCGACCCAGCGAAGGAGCACGGTGGCAGAGCTGACGAAGGCGCAGACGCTGCAATGGCTGCGCAACATCTCGGGCGAGCTGGCGACGGCGACCCTCAAGCGGCTCGACGACACCCTGCCCTGGTACGGCACCATGCCACCGAGTCGACGGTCGGCGGTCGGCCTCGTGGCGCAGGCCGGCATCACCTCGTTCATCAGTTGGTACGACGACCCCACCTCCCAGCCCTGGATCGCCGCCGACGTCTTCGGCGCGGCCCCCCGCGAGCTGCTGCGATCGGTGAGCCTGCAGCAGACCCTGCAGCTGATCCGCGTGGTCGTCGAGGTCGTGGAGGACCGGGTCCGCGATCGCGACGAGAACCTCCGCCACGGCATCCTGCTCTACAGCCGCGAGATCGCCTTCGCGGCGGCCGACGTGTACGCGCGCGCCGCCGAGGCGCGGGGGCTGTGGGATGCCCGCCTCGAGGCCCTCGTCGTCGACTCGATCCTCTCGGGCGAGTACGACAACGAGCTGCCGAGCCGCATCGCCGCTCTGGGCTGGAACGGCCACGGCGAGGTGTGCGTGCTCGTCGGCACGACGCCGCGCATCGTCGACATCGACCAGATCCGGCGCACCGCCCGGCACGTCGATGCCGACGTGCTGATCGGCGTGCAGGGCAACCGCCTCGTCGTCGTGATCGGTCGCGCCCGCCCGCGGGGCGAGGACGAGTCGACCCCGAGCGAGCCGGAGCACAGCTTCCTGCAGATCGCCGAGGCCCTGGAGCCGAGCTTCGGTCCGGGCAACCTCGTGCTCGGGCCGGAGGTTCCCGACGTCGTCGAAGCGGGCAAGAGCGCGAAGGCGGCCCTCGCCGGGTTCGCCGTCGCCCGGTCGTGGCGCAACGCCCCGCGCCCGACGCTCGCCGACGACCTGCTGCCCGAGCGCGCGCTCGCCGGCGACCCGATCGCGCGGGGCACGCTCATCGGCCGCATCTACAAGCCCCTCAAGACCCACAACCCCGAGCTGCTGCTGACCCTCTGGGCCTACCTCGACAACGGCCGCAGCCTCGAGGCCACCGCGCGCGAGCTCTTCGTGCATCCGAACACCGTGCGCTACCGCCTCAAGCGCATCAGCGAGGTCATCGGCTGGGACGCCACCGGGGCTCGGGAGGCGCTCATCCTGCAGTGCGCCCTCATCGTCGGCTCGATCGCCGAGCCCGAGGGCTCCGCCCGCCGGTGAGCCCCAGGTCGACTGTCGACCCTCCACAAGCCCGTTGTACGTTTGTGCACGACATCCGCACCCCCACCCCCGATCGTCCCTTGGAAGGATTGACGTCATGATCGTCGTCGTGGCCCCGGGCCAAGGCTCGCAGACCCCCGGCTTCCTCGAGCCGTGGGTCGCCGACCCCGCGCATCGCGCCCTGCTCGAGCAGTACGGCGATGCCGCCGGCATCGACCTCGTCGCGCACGGAACCATCTCCGACGCCGACACGATCCGCGACACCGCGATCGCGCAGCCGCTCATCGTCGCCGCGAGCGTGCTCAGCGCCCACGCGCTGCTCGAGGGCCGCCGCGACCGCGTGGGCGCCGTCGCCGGCCACTCGGTCGGCGAGTTCGCGGCCGCCGCGGTCGCCGGTGTGCTGACCGACACCGACGCCGTGCGGCTCGTGCGCGAGCGCGGTCTCGCGATGGCCGACGCGGCCGCCGCCGTGCCGACCGGCATGAGCGCGGTGCTCGGGGGCGATGAGGATGCTCTCGCCGCCCGCCTGGCCGAGCTGGGGCTCTCCGCCGCCAACATGAACGGCACTGGGCAGACCGTGGTCGCCGGCGAGCTGCCCGCGCTCGCGGCGCTCGCCGCGGAGCCCGTGGCGGGCTCGCGGGTCATCCCGCTGCAGGTCGCCGGAGCCTTCCACACGGACTACATGAGCACGGCGGTCGACCGGCTGCGGGCCGCGGTCGCCGGCGTCGCGGTCGGCGAGCCGAGCATCCCGCTGCACACCAACCGCGACGGTTCGCGCGTCGCATCGGGGGCGCAGTTCGTCGAGCTGCTCGTCGGCCAGGTGAGCTCGCCCGTGCGCTGGGATCTCTGCATGGAGCAGTTCTCCGCGCACGGCGTCTCGGGCGTGATCGAGCTGCTGCCGGCGGGCGCGCTCGTCGGTCTCGCCAAGCGCGCCCTGAAGGGGGTGCCGACGGTCGCCGTCAAGAGCCCCGATGACCTGCCCGCCGCGATCGAGCTGCTGGAGAGTGCCGCATGACCACCCCGACCCTCCACCAGGCCTCCGGAAGCCCCTACACGCGCATCTACGCGGTCGGGGCGGCGCGGGGCGACCTCACGGTCACCAACGACGACATCGCGGGGCCCATCGACTCGAGCGATGAGTGGATCCGCCAGCGCACCGGCGTCATCACGCGCAAGCGCGCCTCGCGCGACGTGCGGGCGGTCGACCTCGCCGAGGCGGCCGCCCGCGAGGCCATCAAGAAGGCGGGCATCACCGCCGACCAGCTCGGTGCCGTCATCGTGTCGACGATCAGCAATAGCGTGCAGACGCCCTCGCTCGCCGCACTGCTCGCCGACCGCATCGGCGCGACCCCCGCGGCAGCGTACGACGTGTCGGCCGCCTGCGCCGGATACACCTACGGCATCGCCCAGGCCGACGCCTTCGTGCGCGCCGGTCTCGCGCGCTACGTGCTGGTCGTGGGTGCCGAGAAGCTCAGCGACTTCGCGAAGCCGACCGACCGCACCATCTCGTTCCTGCTCGGCGACGGCGCGGGAGCCGCGATCGTCGGGCCGGCGGACGAGCCCGGCATCGCCGCGACCGTGTGGGGCTCCGACGGCTCGAAGTGGGACGCGGTCGGCATGGACCGCCCGATCAAGGAGGCGTTCGACGACCCCGACGGCGAGTTCCCGACCCTGCGCCAGGAGGGCCAGACGGTCTTCCGCTGGGCCGTGTGGGAGATGGCGAAGGTCGCCCAGCAGGCGCTCGACGCGGCCGGTGTGACCGCCGATCAGCTCGCGGCGTTCATCCCGCATCAGGCCAACATGCGCATCATCGACGAGTTCGCCAAGCAGCTGAAGTTGCCGGAGTCGGTGGTGGTCGCCCGCGACATCGCCACCACCGGCAACACCTCGGCGGCCTCGATCCCGCTCGCCACCCACCGGCTGCTCGAGGAGCACCCCGAGCTCAGCGGCGGCCTCGCCCTGCAGATCGGCTTCGGCGCCGGGCTCGTGTTCGGAGCCCAGGTGGTGCGCCTGCCCTGAGGCTCACCCGCCGCGCTCCGGCGGCGCGGCGCGCCACCGCCCTAGGATTGACCCCGGTCATACGACACCCCCAAGGAGAGAGAACATGGCACTGTCCACCGAAGAAGTCCTCGCCGGCCTCGCCGAGCTCATCAACGACGAGACGGGCATCGCGACCGACTCGGTCGCCCTCGACAAGTCGTTCACCGACGACCTCGACATCGACTCGATCTCGATGATGACCATCGTCGTGAACGCCGAGGAGAAGTTCGACGTGAAGATCCCCGACGACGAGGTCAAGAACCTCACCACCGTCGGCGACGCCGTCACGTTCATCGTCAACGCCTCGGCCTAGCCGCGGCGCACGACGCCGGGGCCCGGGGTCGGCAGCACGTCGACCCCGGCCCACCCCGGCCGGAGCATCCACCCCTGCAGAGAGCTGACGTTATGACCACCATCGTCGTCACCGGAATCGGTGCCACCTCCCCCATCGGCGGAACCGCTCGCGAGAGCTGGGATGCCCTGCTGCGCGGCGAGTCGGGTGCGCGCACCCTCGCCTACGACTGGGTCGGCCAGCACGAGCTGCCCGTCACCTTCGCCGCCGAGGCCAAGGTGCGCCCCGAGGAGGTGCTCGAGCGGCAGGAGATCAAGCGGCTCGACCCCTCGGCGCAGTACGCGCTCATCGCGGCCCGCGAAGCCTGGGCCGACGCCGGCGCCCCCGACATCGCTCCCGAGCGCATCCTCGTCGACTACGCGACGGGCATCGGCGGGCTCTGGACGCTGCTCGACGCGTGGGACACCCTGCGCGAGAAGGGCCCGCGACGGGTCCTCCCGATGACCATCCCCATGCTCATGCCGAACGCCGCCGCGGCCGCGATCAGCATGCACCTCGGAGCCCGGGCGGGCGCCCGCACCGTGGTCTCCGCCTGCGCCTCGGGCACCGAGGCCATCGCCAACGCCTACGAGCACCTGCAGCTCGGCCTGGCCGACATCGTCGTCGCCGGCGGCACCGAGGCCGTCGTGCACCCGCTGCCGATCGCCGCCTTCGCCTCGATGCAGGCACTCTCGAAGCGCAACGACGACCCCGCAGCCGCCTCGCGGCCCTACGACGTCGACCGCGACGGCTTCGTGCTCGGCGAGGGTGCGGCGGCGATCGTGCTCGAGACGAAGGAGCACGCGCTCGCCCGCGGCGCCCGCATCTACGCCGAGCTCGCCGGCGGCTCGGTGACGAGCGACTCGTACCACATCACGGCGCCCGACCCCGAGGGCTCGGGAGCCGCGCGGGCCGTGATCGCCGCCCTCGCGCAGGCGGGCGCGACGCCCGACGAGGTGTCGCACATCAACGCGCACGCGACGTCGACCCCGGTCGGCGACATCGCCGAGTACGAGGCGCTCAAGCGGGTCTTCGGCGAGCGGGTCTCGAGCATCCCGGTGTCGGCCACGAAGGCGTCGACGGGTCACCTGCTCGGCGGCACCGGCGCCCTCGAAGCGGTCTTCACGATCCTGGCGCTGCACGAGCGCACCGCGCCGCCCACGATCAACCTCGACAACCAGGACGAGGCGATTCCGCTCGATGTGGTCACCAGCCCGCGTCCGCTCGGCGACGGGCCCCTGCTGGCGATCTCGAACTCGTTCGGGTTCGGCGGCCACAACTCAGTCGTCGCGTTCCGCACGGTCGACTGACGCCCGCGGGGCGGCGGATGCGGGCTCAGCCCGCGCGGTGCAGCCAGACCACGCGCGCGCCGTCGCCGGCGTGGCGGAAGGGCTCGAGCTCGTCATCCCAGGCCTGGCCGAGCGCGAGCCGCAGCTCGCGGTGCAGCTCGAGGGCGTTGGAGCCGGCGACCTCCATCGCGTAGCGGATGCGGTCCTCCGGGATGACGGTGTTGCCCAGGGTGTCCGTCTGCGCGTAGTAGATGCCGAGGTCGGGCGTGTGCATCCACCGGCCGCCGTCGGTGCCGAGACCGGCGTCCTCCGTGACCTCGTAGCGCAGGTGCTCCCAGCCGCGGAGGGCGCTCGCGATGCGCGCGCCGGTGCCGCGCTCGCCCTCCCAGACCCACTCGGTGCGGAGGGACCCGGGCAGCACCGGCTGGTCGATCCACTCGAAGCTGATGGCGCGCTCGAGCGCACGCCCGGCGGCCCATTCGATGTGCGGGCACAGAGCACGAGGAGCGGAGTGCACGTACAGCACTCCGCGAGCGGTTGCAGCAGTCACAGTTCTCTCCGATTCGTTCAGGTGCGACTTCCCCATCGACCTGATCGGCAGAGCGCTGCTCGGCAGTGCTGCGGTGTATTCGGTTGAGCGCGCGAACGCGTGGGGCCAGTATGCCGCACCACGCGCGGTAATCACAAGGCTGTCATTCGTCGCGCCCGGGAGGCGGGGAGAGTTCTCGCCGCGTATGCATACGGCGCATAGAATGCCCGCATGACCCTGCGTCACTCCCTCCTCGCCGTGCTCACCCTCGGCCCGGCCTACGGGTACCAGCTGCACGCGGAGGTCGTCGAGCGCACGCGCCGCGACGCCCCCCTCAACGTCGGGCAGGTCTACTCCACGCTCGACCGGCTGCGCCGCGACGGCCTGGTCGAGGATGCCGGCAGCACCCCCGACAACCTGCCGCTCTACGCGCTCACCGACGCCGGGGCCATCGAGGCGCGGATGCACCTCACCGAGCCCGACCTGGCCGACTGGCACGACATGGTCGAGCGCGTGCTGCTCGCCCTCTCGCTGCCCGGCGACCACGTCGCCACGCTCGTCGCGAACTACCGGCGCCTGTGGAGCCCGCGAGGTGGCGCGAGCGACGAGGTCATCGACCCCACGGGCGGGCTCGTGCAGGCGGCCGCGCAGCACGCGACGCGCCTGCTGCGGGCCTCGGCCCTCGCGTGGCTCGACTCGCTGCCCGAGGTCGAGCCGTGGGGCCTGCGCACCGACCGTCGGCGGCGTGGGAGGCGGGCGGCCGAGAGCGAGCATCCCGTCGCCTGATCAGCCCTTCGCGTCGCTGTAGCGATGCACGATCGAGACGCTCACCGGAAAGCTCACGGGGGCGTCGCCGAAGAGCAGCCGCCCGGCCTCCGCCGCTGCCGAGCGCAGAACCGCCTCTGTGCGGGCGACCTCGTTCTCGGGGCAGTGCACGATCAGCTCGTCGTGCACGAAGAAGACGAGGTGGGGCTGCGCGGCGACCGGGGTTCCGGCCGTCCACAGCTGTCGGCGCACGCCGGCGAGCCACGCGAGCGCCCACTCGGCCGCCGTGCCCTGCACCACGAAGTTGCGCGTGAACCGGCCCCACGCCCGCGCGGCGGGCCCGGTCGTGTCGGGCCGTCCGGTCTCGGATGCGGCCGCCTCCGAGAGCCTCCTCGTGGGTGCCGGCGAGGTGCGGCCGAGCAGGGTGCG
>OFDN01000442.1_pt1 | contig 34593 bp, 32 predicted proteins | sample 1520971 | NCBI WGS metagenome assembly OFDN01 (sample SAMEA94257418, study PRJEB24077) | hot springs metagenome | biome: Aquatic biome; feature: Geographical feature; material: Water | place: India | collected 2012-06-12 | depth 5 m | reverse complement strand
TCTCACAGTTCCACAGTCTCACAGTTTCTCAGTATCACACTAAAATTAAACTCCTTAACTCTGCCTGTGATTAAGACTTCATTAGTGGCACTTCAGTGTAGACAATGTAAACAGTGTAACGATGTAGCAGTGTAACAGTAGTGGGGTAACAGTAGTGGGGTAACAGTGGTCTTGAAATGGATATTGATCAGCAACTTTCTACTCTTTTAGAATATTATTCCAGAATATGTAACTGTTAGAATATACTTATGTATACTTTTTTATACAAAAAATGATTTCGTGATTTGCGGCATGAACGGTCCTATTTATACAAAATCAAAACAACTCGCAGTCGAAGGGATTCGATTTTGCGATTATCTCAAATCAATAAAAAAAACTGAAAGTACTAATCAACTATTCCGATCTATAACCTCCGTTGGAGCAAATATCCACGAAGCGAATGATGCCGAAAGCCGAAATGACTTTATCCACAAATTAAAAATTGCCCAAAAGGAATTAAATGAGGCAATCTACTGGGTTGAGATTATTTCAGAAGCCAATGACATCAAACCTCCTGAGAAACTTATTTCTCTATCCGAAGAATGTCGAAAACTCTTGGGTGCAATCATCCTTACAAGTAAAAGGAACTCGGAAGATAAAGAGTAACATTTACAACCATAAATTGCTACACTGTTACAATGCTACAATGCTTCACTGTATACACTGGCCGGCCTCTACCGCATGTCATTAAGACTTGTCTTGTGTTACTTCAGTGTAAACAGTGTAAGCAGTGTAACGATGTAGCAGTGTAACAGTGATATTTCAAGATCGCCATATGTCGTTAAAGGATAGCTATCTTTGCCATATGACCGCCTTTCTAGAACTTATCGCAGACGATCTTATCGAAAAACACGGAAAAGAACTCCGCGATGTCTGGATTATTCTGCCCGGAAAAAGAGCGGGATTATTTCTTCGAAAATATCTTGCACAAAAACTCGGACAATCTTTCTTCGCTCCACAAATTTTTACCTTGCCTGACTTTATTTCTAAACTGGCAAATAAAAATACCACGAGCAAACTGGACCTGCTTCTCCTCCTCTTCCAAGTTTACAAAGAAAAAATGGGCGAACAAGCGGAATCATTTGACGTATTTTCCAAATGGGGAAGCACTGCTCTATCTGACTTCGCAGATATCGAACAAGCACTCGCGTCGGGCAGCGCTATATTCAAGGATCTCCGAGACATCAAAGAAATCGACAACTGGAGTTTTAACTCTGCTGAATTATCTGAATCGCAATTAAATTATCTCGAATTTTGGAATCAACTCGGAGCCATCTACACTCGCTTTCGAGAAGAACAAAAAAATCAAGAAAAATATAGCTACGCTCTCCTTTGTAACGATATCGCTCAAAAAGAACCAGCTTCACTTATTCCAGCAGATGTAAAAAATATTTGGATCGCTGGACTCTCGAATCTTTCTAAAGCGGAACAGCGCATCGTTCAAAAATTAAAAGATAGCAACAAAGCACAAATCAAATGGGACGCTGACGACTACTATCTGATGAACGACATGCACGAAGCTGGTAGCTTTCTTCGCAGATGGACCACGAAAGAAGACCGAATTCAAAACAACGACTGGCGCGACATCGCAAAGACGATAAACAATTACGAAACCACCACTCCTTACAGCCAAGCGCTTTTGGTGAGTCAACTGATCTCGGGAATTACTCCTGAGCAAGCTGATAAAACGGCAATAATTCTAGCAGACGCTACTCTACTGATTCCGATTGTCCGAAATATTCCGCAACTGGATTGCAAAGTCAATATCGCTTTGGGATATCCATTAAAGCAAACTGCAATTCTCAAATTGATGAAAAGTTTGCTCGCGTTGCACATGGCGCCTGAAATAAAAGCGAAGCGCGGAATTTATTATAAATTGTTTCTTCAAGTCGTCGAACAACAATCGCTTGCAAAATATCTCGGAAACGAAATTCAATCGATTCGTTCGGCCATCGCTCGTGACAAGCGCATTTACATCCGACCACAAGACATGGATGTATTCATGCAGCAGTTTCCGCGTCTCTCGAAATTGGCTTTTATTTTTTCTACAGAAAATAGAATTCCAGAATCATGGCTTAAAACCATGCTTCGCCTCACTGATGAATTGCTAGCCATCGAAGAGGAAAATGAATTCGAAATAGAATGTATCCTCCGCGCTCAAGAATTGCTCGCCGAGGTCGTTAGCATTCTCGCCAACGGCGAGGAGTTCAACGAGATGAAATCGCTGCACACGGTTATTCAACAGTTGCTCGGAAATGAAAGCATCACTTTCACCGGCGAACCACTCGAAGGATTGCAAATTCTGAACATGGTGGAAACGCGTGCCATCGACTTCGAACATGTGATTATTGTGGGAGCAAACGAGGATCAATTGCCCGGAAATTTATCCGACCAATCATTGATTCCTTTTGATGTGCGCACGATTTACGATCTGCCGATCATGGCCGATCGTGAAGCTACATATGCGTACACGCTGTATCGATTGCTCCAACGCGCATCGCGCATCGACTTCCTGTATTCCTCTATTACAGCGGATTTCAGAGGTACTGAGAAAAGTAGATACATCACGCAACTTGAAATTGAACTTCGCTATCACAGCGATATTCATTCGTTTAATTATATCAAATCATCATTGCCCGCTACTGAAATTTCTGATCAGCTGAGCGTTCCAAATGATGACTATGCGCGCGAACGCATCAAAAAATTATGGGCAGAAGGGATATCTCCGTCAGCGCTCAATAAATATTTGACGTGCCCACTGGATTTCTACTACCGCTACATTCTCGGTCTTGGCGAAGAAGAGGAAGTAGAAGAACTCATCAGCTCGGCTACTTTCGGAAGTGCAGTGCACGATGTACTCGAACATTTCTTTAGTCGACATATCCAATCTTTTCCCACGCTACAAGATTTGAAAGTGTTTAAGGCTGAACTCTCGGATCGTTTAAAAGAGGCCTTTAAGAAGCATTACGGAATTGGCGACCTCGATTACGGAGAAAACTATTTGCAGTTCTCCTTGGCTCTTAAAATGCTTGAGAAGGCTGTTGAGTTCGAGATCAAGCAGATCGACGAACGAAAGCGCACCGGCGCGGTTTGTACGATATCGGCCATCGAATCAAAATTGACCGCCACCGTTGAACACAATCAGCAACTCATAGACTTCCCGCTAACGCTGAAAGGCAAAGCAGATCGCATTGATGAAGAAGATGATATTATCCGCATCATCGACTATAAAACAGGAAGCGTTTCTGAAAATGATGTGAAGCTGAAATCTGGCAAAAGCACATTCTCTGACAATTTCACTTCTCACAATACAAAAGTGGTACAGCTGCTTTTTTATATTTATATGAAATCAAAAGAAGGCATCGCTCCAGAACGTATTCGTGCGGCGCTATTCAGTCTCAAGAACCATAGCAGCGGCTGGCAACTTCTCTTGAACGGGGAAGATGAATTTATTACGGCGAAAGAAATCTCAGCCTTTGAGGATGAAATGGTACGCATCGCAAAAGAAATGATAGAATTAAATGCCTTCACGCATCAAAGTGACAGCAAACATTGCGAATATTGCATGCGATAATGAAGAAGGTACTAATCATCACTTATTATTGGCCACCCAGTGGCGGAGGCGGCGTACAGCGCTGGCTTAAGATGTCGGCCTATCTCAAAGAAAATGGATGGGAGCCCATCATCTACACGCCTTCCAATCCTGCATTTGATGTGAAAGATCCTTCTCTTTTGAAGGATGTGCCTCAAGATATCACGGTGCTGACCCAACCGATCTTCGAGCCGATTGAGGTTTTTCAATCTGCTTTTAAATTGATGGGAAAAAAAGCCCCGCAGCAAAAAGACCTTCTTTCCGAACGCAATTCTTCTCTGTTCCAACGAGCGAGCACGTACGTGCGAGGAAACTATTTTATTCCAGATCCTCGGATCACATGGGTGAGGCCTTCGGTGAAGTTTTTGAAAACCTATTTATCGGAAAATAAAGTAGACGCCATCGTCTCGTCGGGGCCACCCCACAGTATGCACTTGATTGCTCAAAGGATCAAACAATTTTTCCCAGAAATAAAATGGATTTCTGATTTCCGAGATCCGTGGAGCGAGTGGGATCTTTGGGACATGCTCAAAACCAAGCAGCGCGCAAGAAATAAGCATCGTCGATTAGAGCGTACAGTACTTGAACAATCCGACTTGGTGATATCTATCAGTCCCTACCACGTGGATCGCTTGATTCACCTAGGTGCCAAGCGATGCGAGCTCATCAATAATGGATATGATGCTCGCGATTTTGCGCATGCAAAAAAACAAAACACCGATAAATTTATCATTCGCCACCTCGGTTCTGTGGACGACCTCCGCGACCCGCGACCCATGATGTATGCGCTACAAAGTTTAATTGAAGAAAAGACCATCGATGTTGCAGACCTTAAGATCGAATTTATTGGTCCGGTCAATAATAGTTTCAGAGTTTTTGTAGAAGAAAATGATGCTCTAAAAAAGAATACCGCGTTTCTTCCAGCAGTGCCGCACAGCGAGGTAGTGGGACTATATACGTCATCTACTCTGCTCTTGCTCATCTTAGCACACACGGAAATTGCAACTGGAAATATGCCTGGAAAAATGTACGAGTACATGGCTTCCGGAACTCCCATTCTCGGCATTGGTCCGGCGGACGGCGACGCTGCAAAGCTTATCACGGCAACAGATAGCGGGTCGATCATCGAACGCGAGAATGTGCAAGAGATCAAGAAAATGATTCTATCTCAGTATGAAAGTTGGAAGCGTGGTGAAATGAAAATCACCAACAAAGCACCCGACTATTCTCGCCAAGCATTGACAAAGAAATTTTGTCAATTAATGAACGAACTCGTTGGCAATTAAATCTCGTTATTTCTCAAAGTATTTTTTACTTCCTCAGAAATAGGAAGCTCAGGCTGGGCAGCTTCTGCAGCAAGCTTTTCTGCTCTTCGTTGCTCACGTTTTGCTTTTGCGATGCTCGAATTTAAATCAAATCCGAGCAGCACAATCATGCTATTAAAATTCAACCAAATCAACAGCACCATCAATGTTCCAAGGGAGCCATAGAGTTTGTTGAACTGCGCAAAATTATTGACGAAGTAAGCGAAGCCCAACGACGCCAAGATGAAAAACAAAGTAGCAAAAGTGCTACCGACATTAAAGAATCTCCATCTTCTTCTGCGCTTTCCGTTGCCCACATTATAGAGCGTAGAAATAACAGCATAAATCAAGAACAATGAAATGATCCATTTTGCAAAATTTAAAATGGGAATATAACCTCGATCCCCGATGATTCCTAGCTCGTGGAGGTAATCGAACGCCATACCACTAAAGATGATCAGCAGCACCGCTACGATCATTATAAAGCCCAAGACGAAAATGAGAACGATACTGGCTATCCTCATCACGATGGGATTTCCACGTTCCTCGACATAATAACTTTCGTTGAATCCAAGCAAGATCGCGTTGATACTGCTCGACGCATAATAAATCACTAAAATAAAACCGATCGAAAGCAAAGCGTTGTGCTTTCGATTGATCAAGTCATCCAGAGTGGACTCGAATAATGAAAATGTATCACCGGGAAAAAATCCGCTGATGCTTTCAAAAAGATTCTCTTGGAAATTTTGAATAGGGATGTGAGGAATCAATGATAGCAACATGATGATTCCTGGAAAGAAAGCCAAGAACAATCTGAACGAAATCGCCGCAGCTCTCGTGGCGAGCGAACCCTTTGATATTCCTTCTACGAAAAAAGTAGAGACATACCACAATGATAAGCCTTCAAAGCCCCATGGCTTCACGCTTTCAAGCAGAGCCACGGTGCGTTTGACACCTTTCATTTGTTTTATTTTTTCAATCCACTTATTCGCCATAATCCTTCAAAAAAAGCGTGCAAAATTACACCGCCTTCAAACTCAAATCAAGACTTTTAATTTGATGCGTCAATGCACCCATCGAAATGTAATCGACTCCAGTTTCTGCGTATTCTTTCACATTACTTTCTGTAATTCCTCCGGAAGCTTCTGTCTGAACACGGCCATTGATAAGGGCTACAGCAGCTTTTAATTCTTCTGGTTTAAAATTGTCTAGCAAAATTCTGAATGCGATTCCTTCTTCTAAGATCAATTTAACATCCTCGATAGAACGTGCTTCCACTTCTATTTTCAGATCTTTTCCTGTATGCTGAAGATAATCTTTGATCTTATGTAATGCTTGATGGACGCCGCCTGCGTAATCGATATGGTTGTCTTTTACAAGAATCATATCATAAAGTCCAATGCGATGATTGACACCGCCGCCGAGCTTTACCGCTAGTTTTTCAAAGTATCTAAACCCTGGAGTGGTCTTTCTTGTATCGAGGAGTTTACAAGAAGTACCAGCCATCATCTGCGTGATTTTCTGCGTTTGCGTAGCGATTCCGCTCATGCGTTGCATGATATTCAATGCTAGTCTTTCTGCAGTAACGATGCTTCTTGACGAGCCTTCCACGTAGAAAGCGATATCGCCATATTTTACATGGTCGCCGTCTTTGAGAATTTGTTCGAATTTTAATTGTGCATCGATGAGTTCAAAAACGCGCTTCGCGATATCGATTCCTGCGATGACTCCATTGTCTTTTACGAGCAGTTTAGCACGACCAGTGACATCTGCTGGGATGGTGCTTAGGCTTGTGTGATCGCCATCTCCAACGTCTTCGGCAATGGCATATTTGAGAAAAGTATCAAGGTCAAAATTCATGTCTTCGTAGATCTTAAAAGGACTGCAAGGTAGTTTTTCTTTCAATAAAAAAGGGCATGTTTTTCAAGACATGCCCTTTCTCTATATTGGAGGAAGTGTTTATACTCCTTCGATTTTCAATTGTTTGATCTGCATAGAAGCTCCTGTTTTCTTCATGAAGAAGGTGACACGGAAATTTCCTTTTGCAGTGGAGAGTTCGCCGATGCGGTATTGGTCATCGAGTTTCGATGTTCCTTGGTGTTTGATGGCGAAATCTTTTGCTGGGTTTTGAGCGAAGAATCGTGCGAGTCGTGCTTTCGCATCGGCTGCGCTTACAGTTGCTTCTTCACCGTCGATTTCAATTTCCACTTGAGCCATAAAAAACGAAGCGATACCGTTGGCATCTCCGCGTTTGATGGCGTCAGCGACGCGAGGGGTGATATCCGTTTGGGCAAAAATTCCAAACGATAGCATTGCGAGTATTAAAGTCAGAACAGGTTTCATGCGTTAAATATGGTGAAATTTTTTGTTCGACCGCAAATTGCAATCATCGCGCCACAATGGATTGATAGCGAATGATATTTAGGGAAAAAATATTTCGCCTAGCCATAAACAAGGAAGCCGATCCCACAGAAGCGAGATCGGCTTTCAATATTTTAATAAACCGAGTAACGGAGGTTACTAAGAATTAAGCAGTAGCTTGTTCTTTTTCCATTACCACTTTACCCTTATAGTAAAGTTTTCCTTCGTACCAGTGTGCGTGGTGGAAAAGGTGTGGTTGACCGGTCGTTGGACAAGTTGAAACGTTAGCAGCCTCAATCTTGTAGTGAGTCCTACGCTTCGCCTGGCGGGTCTGGGAAATTCGGTGTTTAGGATGTGCCATTTCAGTAGGTATTAATCTGTTTTATTCTTCTTCGTCGTCTTCGAAAGGTTCATTATCCTCGAAGTGTAAATTTTTTAATGCTACCCAACCATCTCGTTCATCGTTTTCGACGCTGTACTTTTTGTAAGCGGCGAGCACTTCTTGATTGCATTCTTCCTCTGTTTCATGCACATGACGCGCAGGAAGCGCTAGGTGTGCGTACTCGTAGAGATATTGTTCGATATCCACCGTGTTTTCACTAGGGCCGAGGATCAATATCTCCTCGTCTGTGCTACTGGTTTCGTCGCCAAACTTCACTATGAGTCGTTCTTTCGATTTCAGTGGTAGTTGGAAGGGATCTCCACAACGGTCACACATCAATTCGACCGAACCTGAAAGCTCAAAATCTAAGACCAATAAGGTGCTTTGTTTTTCGAGCTGAACCTCTACATCGATGTTCGCTGTAGTGATTTCAGAGTATTCAAATGCATCAAAGAACGCGTCCGTAAGGTTGAACTGATAGTGGTGTGTTCCAACTTTCAGTCCCAGAAATGGAATATGGAATTCCTTTAATGGTTTCACCGTCTGGGTCTTTTTTGGGCTGGCAAAGATAGTCACTTTTCTCGACTTACCAACAATTGATTGTAAAAAATATCGGTTCCCGATTCGGAATTCGAAATTCGGGATTCGAAATTTCCAAAGCCGCGCTACAGCGCGGCTCTACACTCCCTCACTCCCTCACTCTCCAACTCCCCCACTCATTTGTCACTTGTAATTTGTCATTTTCAAATGTGTATCGCTCTCTTGTCCGTGGCGTCTAGCGCGGCTTCGCGGAAGCTTTCGGTAAATGTGGGGTGGGCGTGACTGATGCGGGCGATGTCTTCAGCAGTAGCACGGAATTCCATGGCTACTACGGCCTCAGCGATCATATCGGCGCAACGTGGGCCGATCATGTGAACACCAAGAATTTCATCGGTATCCTTATGAGCAAGCACTTTAATTACCCCGTCGGTATCCATACTAGCACGCGCACGGCCGCTGGCCTTGAATGGGAACGAACCCACTTTATATGCAACACCGCTTTCTTTCAATTGCTCCTCGGTTTGTCCAACGCTTGCAACCTCTGGCCATGTGTACACTACACCAGGGATCAAATTATAATTGATGTGTGGCTTCTGACCAGCAATGATCTCCGCCACGAATGTTCCTTCTTCTTCTGCTTTGTGCGCTAGCATAGCACCCTTCACCACGTCGCCGATGGCATAGATGCCCGCAACGTTAGTTTGTAAGTGACCGTCCACTTCCACTCTTCCTCTCTCGTCCATCTTAACGCCAGCTTTATCCAAGCCAAGATTATCAGTGTATGGCTTACGGCCTACTGCTACCAATACGTAGTCGCCTTCCAATACGAGCTCTTCGCCTTTCGCATTGTCTGCCTTTACAGTAACCGTCTTGCCTTTCGCGGTCACCTCTTTCACTTTATGAGAGAGATAAAAATCGAATCCGATTTTCTTCAATGACTTCTGTAATTCCTTACCCATCGTGCGATCCATGGTAGGAATGATGCTATCCATGAATTCCACCACACTGATCTGAGATCCGAGGCGTCCGTAAACCGAGCCAAGTTCTAATCCGATCACACCGCCACCAATGATGATCATGTGTTTTGGGATTTCTTGCAACTGAAGTGCCTCAGTGCTTGTAATGACGCGCTTTTTATCAATATTGATGAAAGGCAATGATGCGGGCTTACTTCCAGTAGCAATAATGGTATTCTTCGCTCCGATAGTCTCAGTAGAACCATCAGCCTTTGCAATAGAAATCGTACGAGCGTCGACGAACGAACCGTGTCCAGTGTAGACATCGATTTTATTTTTCTTCATCAAAAACTCAATACCCTTGGTAGTTTGATCCACCACCCCTTGCTTACGAGCGATCATTTGTCCCAAGTTTACTTTCGGTGCCGACTTCAATTCGATGCCGTGTTCTTGGAATTGATGCACCGCTTGATGATAGTGTTCAGAGCTATCTAAAAGTGCCTTAGATGGGATACATCCCACATTCAAGCATGTACCTCCTAAAGTAGCGTAACGTTCTATAATAGCGGTCTTCAAACCGAGCTGTGCCGCGCGAATGGCTCCCACATACCCACCAGGTCCAGAGCCGATAACTACTACATCATATTGATTCATGTTGCAAATATAGAGCGATTCTCGATTCTCGATTTTCGATTCTCGATTCTCGATTCTCGAATTCGAGATTCTCGATTCTCGAATTCGGGATTCGGAATCGATTAATGATTCTCTTTTTTGAAGACCAGTTTTTATTGAAGAGACAGCATGCGTAGCATGCCTTCTTGTAATAGCCCCCCATGAAAGATTTTAGGGTTTGGGGAAAGGGTTTGGGGTTTGGAGTTTGGAGTTTGGAGAAGTTAGAGCGTTAAGGAGTTAGAGAGTTGAGGAGTTAGAGAGTTGAGGAGTTAGAGAGTTGAGGAGTTAGAGAGTTGAATTTCGAATAAGCGAAGCGGAATTTCGAATCGAGAATTTCGAATCGAGAATCAAGAAAACTAGTTCACAATATAAAAATACAACGGCATACCAAGCGTGATGTTCAGTGGGAATGTAATTGCCAAGGCCATGGGGAGATAGAGGCCTTCGCTGGCTTTGGGGTTGGCGAGCTTCATCGCAGCGGGAACGGCGATATATGATGCACTCGCAGCGAGAACGGCTAGAATAAATCGATCGGATATTTCATCTGTAAAAAAATGACTCACGTATGCCACTATAGATCCATTGACCAATGGGGCGATGGATGAATACAGCACAGGCATCCAGCCATTTTGAGTAAATGAATTTAATTTTTTACCACAGGATATTCCCATATCCAATAAAAAAATGGCGAGAAATCCTTTGAACAAATCAGTAGTAAAAGGCTTAATGCCCTCAGCCTGTTCTGCATTTGCCAAAAACCCGATAATTAAACTACCTAGAATTAAAAGCACGCTGCCATTGGTGAGGCTATGATGCAGGATATCTTTTGTACTCGAAATGTTGTCTTCTTTATCGTATGCAGATAATAGAATAAGAGAGATAATAATCGCGGGCGATTCCATGAGTGCCATGATAGCGACCATGTGTCCATGGAAATCCATGTGATTTTGTTCGAGATAACTGATAGCAGTGACAAACGTAACGGCACTAACAGAGCCATAAGCCGCGCCTATTGCTGCGGCATTGAAGATCCCCAATTTTTTTCTCAAAAGAAAAAAAGTATAGAGCGGAATCAAAACAGACAACAAAATCCCGAAGAGCAATACACCAACAATTTCTGTGGTGATAGGATGGTGCGACAATTCTTGGCCACCCTTGAAACCAATGGCGAACAAGAGATATAGTGAAATGAATTTTGCAGAGTTTCGTGGGATCTCTAAATCGCTTTTCAGTCGCACAGCTAAAATACCCAACAGAAAAAAGAGAAAAGCGGGATTGGTTAGATTGGAAATAAATAGTTCCATAGTGATTTTGGTTGGCAAAATTAGCTGGATCACTATTCATTGAATATTTATGTTTTTTATATAAAACATAAGTAAAAGAATATATGTTATCTTCGCTGAAATCTCCTTGCTATGAATTATACATTGCATCAACTTTTTGTTTTCAAGAAAATAGCTGAACTCAAGAGTATCACCAAAGCCGCGGAGGAGTTGCATATGACACAACCTGCTGTGTCTATTCAATTAAAAAATCTTCAAGATCAGTTTGATATACCCTTGACCACTATTTCAGGACGAAATATTAAAATCACTGACTTCGGAAAAGAAGTAGCTTCGATTGCAGAACAAGTACTGATAGGCGTCGAAGAACTCAATCGCAAATCACACGATTATAAAGGACTCATCACAGGTAAACTGAAGATTGCGTCTGTTTCGACCGGTAAGTATATCATTCCGTACTTCTTGCGTGATTTTTTAAAACAACATGAAGGCATTGATCTCAACCTCGATGTGACGAATCGCTCCGCTGTAATTGCAAGTTTGGATGCCTGCGATACGGATTACGCCTTGGTGTCTGTGATGCCCGATCACGGTAAATGGGATTACATTGATCTAATGGACAATGAGCTCTATTTAGTTGGAAGTAAGAATTACGCGAAGAAAAATATTGTTTGGGAAAAAGAGTCGGTCATCTATCGCGAACTAGGAAGTGCGACGCGAAATACGATGCAAGGATATATTGAAAAGAAAAAAATTAAACCCAAAAAAATACTCGAGCTTCAGTCCAATGAAGCAGTAAAGCAAGCGGTAATAGCAGGAATTGGAATATCAGTTATTCCATTGATTGGAATGAAACGCGAGTTGAAATTAAAAGAACTCGAAATCATTCCAATGAAAGGCTTTCCAATCAAAACGAAATGGAGATTGATTTGGCGAAAAGAAATGCGTCAGTCGCCTTTGCATCATGCATTCGTAGCATATATCCGAGAAAACAGTGATAAAATAGCTTCACGCTTCTTGAACTCAACTACCGGCAATCGGTGAGTTGAAGATTCCTACAGCCATTTCTGCCCAGAGTAACAAAAACAAACCAACAATCGCAGCGCACAGGATCAATCTGCCTCTTGTACTCGTTACTTTTCTGAGAACAATCTCTAAACCGGCTCCAACTGACAAAAGCAAGAGCCCCATGATTAAAAAATCAGCTGGCGACCAATTCACCTCTGATGTGAATTGCATTGCAATAAGTGGAACGAGTAGCAGAGTTGCGATAACTCCAAGAATAATGGTGAATCTTTTAGAAAGCATAGTAGTGAATTTGGTGTGCGTCGAACGAAGATATAACGAAAATATTGTACGATGCACAAAAGGCCGATTAGCTTGATTGCATGAATATGAGCGCTTGTTCCGCCAAGCATTTCTCTTGCTCACTAACCGACTTCTTCTTGGCACGGCACTCCAGCTCTAAGCATCTGAAATACATCGACCAATGTGAAAAGCCAACTTGCCCGCACCGTCCTGCTACGCGATGAAATAAGAGCGCATAATCATCCGAATGAGTCGTGTCGGTGAATGACCTCAATAAATGGAGATCGCTTGCTGTATCTTCTTTAAACTGCGTGAGAATAGTATGGATTGTTTCGTGATCGTCGCCAAACATGGCGGTGAGTGCTTCACTATTTCTTTGAAATTGTTTTTCAAGCATCGAAATAAAATCCTCCACTCGAAAAGGCTTCAATAAAATATCATCGAACCCTGCTTGTCGCAACTCTTCCATTTCTTCTGGTAGCGCTTGAGCTGTAACAGATACATACCGAACGAAACTTGGCAAGATCGATTTCAATTTTACCAATACATCCAATCCATTCATATCGGGCATACGGTAATCTATGAGCACCACATGCGGGCGTCCTGATTCGGCAGCGTGCAACATTGCATCTGCATTATTAAAAACACGATGTTGAATGTCCTGTTGATGGAGCATTTTAGAAACCAAACTCAAAATCAATTCATCATCATCCACCATCCATAATTCTAGCGATCTTGGTAATTGAAAAGACGGCATAGCTACAATTGCAGATGTAATACCCTCGCTGAGAATTTCTGCTGGTAGCGTAATGGTAATACTCGTTCCTTTTCCTTCCTCACTTTTCAATTGAATTCTCCCCTTGTGTGCCTCTACAATTGACTTCACAATACTGAGCCCTAATCCCGTGCCCTGACGGCGTTTTTCCATTGGCACTTCGATCTGTTCGAATTCTTGAAAAATGCGATCCTGATCTGCTGCAGGAATTCCCACTCCCGTATCTGACACCTCCAATTGCAGATAGCTGACCTTTGGTTTTTGTACTACATCCACCTTCACATGAATACCACCTTCCGTCGTAAACTTAATCGCATTGCCGATGAGATTAATCAAAATTTGCTTGATGCGATATTCATCTCCATTTAGCAACACCTCTTCCACTCCTTGGTATGCTGTAGTCAGCGAAATCGAGCGTTTCGCAGCCTCCAATTCAAAAATTTGTTTGACTTGCTCTACCGCGTGCAATAGATCATAAGGCTCCTTTCGCAATACTATACCAGCGGTTTGAATTTTTTGAAAATCCAAAATCTCATTAACGATTTCTAGAAGATGGTGCGACGATTCCATGATGGCCGACACATATTTTTCTCGTGGAAATTTTGAATGCAACATATCCGAATAACCCACTATCGATTGAAGTGGTGTTCTTATTTCATGACTCATATTGCTCAAAAACCTTTGACGCGTGATGCTATTTTGTTCAGCCTCCATTTTTGCTATTTCCAATTGCTCTCTATAACGATTGGCTCTAGTAACATCCCATGCAATCATGATAGCGATGGCGGTGGATAGTACAATGAACAAGATGATTACGATGATAAACGTGTTCAAGGTGCTTGCTATCGTTTGCTCTGAAAGTTCAGAAGTAGCTTTGGTTTGCTCCTCGATATTGCGCTGAACCGCGAGTAGTAATTCATTTATTTTAAGATGAAATAAATGATCGATTTTATTCAATTCAGCCTCTCTCGAAAAGAAATCACTTCTTCTTGATTCTTGTTCTACTATTATCTCATTGATAACGGATCGTGCAAGACTGTCATCATAATTTTTCTTCGTCAGTAACAGCGTGTCTGTAGTGGTCTCAGTGGAATTGGTCTCAGATCTCTTGATAATCGGGCTTTTCTTTTTTGAACTTCCGAAAATTTTGCTCCACCAATTTTTAGAGCCTTCCTCGCCAATGGTATCGTAGCTGCTTTTGCTTTCTAATTCTTTTCGTTGAATCACCAGACTATCCACGACAGTACTCTGCGCTTGCAGTGTAGAATCCAACTCTAATAATTGTTCTTTAAAAGGCTGGTTTGTGATTAATTTTTTTCTGTAAAAAAAATAATTTTGAAGAATACTTTGACGCACCGCCAGCAAGTGCAAAATAGAATCCGTTAATGCTAATTGCAACGTATCGTCTTTTGAAACCTCTTGAAACGACTGAATCACTAGCACTGTAGAATCATGTCGGGCTATAAACTCATTGATTTTTTTGCTCTTCGGGGCTAGGATTGCTTCTTGATAAGCATCCTCCATTCCTTGAATTTGAAATAAAATATTATTGACCAATGACAATTTCACTTGCGGATTTGTCAGCTCATCCACTGATGAATGAATGGCCTTATAAGCTCTGGAGTTAATGAAAAAAGCAAGACATAGCGCCACTGCACCCGCAAAACAGGTGATCGCAATTTTAGTCCGGATGCTTGTCTTTACGGCCATAATCTATTTCAATTACCCGTCTATGCCGTATTTTTCCATCTTAGCATAGAGTGTACTTCGATCGATGTTTAGAATCTTTGACGCTTTTGATTTATTGAATTTTACCTCAAATAAAACTTTCTCAATAAGTGCTTTTTCGTTCTCCTCTTGCACCAACTTCAAATCATTGGATGACGTCCGTGTGCGTGATTGCATCGTCATGCTCATCTCCATTGGTAGCGCGCTCATTTGCACTTCCTCTCCAGGAGTCAGCAATACCATTCTTCGAATCATATTTTTCAACTCTCGCACATTTCCTGGCCAATCATAACTCGAGAGCACTTTAATGACATCCGGTGAGCAACCCTTCACATTTCTTTTGATAGACTCATTTGCCTCAATGATAAAATGATCAATAAATTGTGATAAGTCTGCCATGCGCTCCCGCAATGGAGGAACACTAATTTTAAATTCGTTTAATCTGTAAAATAAGTCTTCTCTGAATTTCCCTTTCGACACAGCACTTTGCAGATCATCATTTGATGCGGCAATGATTCGAATATCGATGGGAATTTCTTTATTACTACCTAGAGGGACAATTACTCTTTCTTGCAGCACACGTAGCAGTTTCACTTGCACATCATAGGACAAATTCCCTATCTCATCTAGGAACACCGTTCCTTTATTCGCTTCTTCAAACTTTCCTTTTTTTGTGGATAAGGCCCCGGTAAATGCACCTTTTAGGTGACCGAATAATTCACTCGCTGCAAATTCAGTACTGAGGGTGCCGCAGTCGATGGCTACAAATGGAAACTTTGATCGATCGCTCTGTTCATGAATACGACGAGCGACGTGTTCCTTGCCTGTTCCCGTTTCACCATGAATAATTACGGAAAGATTGGTAGGTGCAATTAATTTAATTTGCTCATATAAATCCTTCGAAGCCTTACACTTCCCGATGACCATATTAGACACCACGGGTAATTTTGCATCGACGATGATTTCTCGCTTTTGAACTGCTGAATTAATTTGCATCAAAAGTTCTTCGTGATGCACTGGTTTGGTAATGTAGTCAAATGCTCCAGATCGAATCGCGTTCACGGCGGTTCTCACATCATTGAAACTGGTCATGATGATTGCAGGTATTTGGGCATTTCGATTTCGTGCCGCTTCAAATACTTCCAGTCCCGTACCATCTGGCAGGCGATAGTCCAGCAAGAGCAGATCAAATGCATTTGATTCAAGAAGGACCTGAGACGTTTTTTTACTGAACGCGACTTCTACCGTAAATCCATTGCTTACTAGTAATCGCTCCAAAATTTTCGCAAAGGTCACATCATCTTCTACCACCAAAATTTTAGTCATAATCAGCCACTTTAGTAATCCAATCAAAAATAAAGAGGCCGATCGTTAAGACCGGCCTCCCCCACACCAATCTATAACCTTATTTAACAAGTTGACCTTCTTTGGTCAATTTCACAGACTGCTTAACATCAGCCTTAGAAAGCTCGATTCTGTAGTACTCTCCAGCCTCTGAGTTTCCCCAGAAAGCTTGTTCTACTTTCCAATCTGCATAAGGAGCCTTGCTAAGCGTATCCTTAACTGCTTGTGGGAGCTCTTCTTGCTTCACAGGCTTTTCTGTTTCATTCAACGCGATAACGGTTGATTGATTGACTGTTGTTGTGTCAGATGTAGCAAACGCTGCAGTTGACGAAAGCACGAGGGCGATGATGACTAACTTTTTCATATCTTAAAAATTTAATGGTTATTTGATTCTACCATTAGTCAAAACGATGCCAACGTGCCAGAAACCATGAAACATCAGTAAAATCAACACTTACAGAAAACCAATCCTAAATTTGACTGTAGGATTATTCAACAAAATGTAGACTTTGTAGGAAAAAATTATATTTGTTTTCATGAAAACACTACTACCTCTAATTGCACTGGTGATGATCTTGGCGGGATGCAAGAACGTCCAAACAGAAAACGAAGCATTCATCAAAACCTACTTCGAAAATTTCAATAAGCACGACTGGAAAGCCATGTCAGAGATGTATGCTCCGAGTGCAGAATTTCTCGATCCTAGTTTTGGAACGGATCTCGTGCAACAAACAAGAGAAGATATTGTAAAAAAATATAGTGAAATGGAATTTCTTTTTCCTGACCTTCATGATGAGGTGAAGCGTATTCATACCAGTGGTGAAAACACCGTTATTGTTGAATTTATATCGACCGGCACAGCGCCAGAGAATTTAAAATTTACATTGCCTATTTGTACAATCTTCACCATTGAAAACGGCCAAATTGTAAAGGACTATACTTACTACGACAATTTTTAAATCTCTCTCTTTTTTATGATCAGTTATATTGATATCATCATTGCCATTCCATTATTATTCTCTCTTTATCGTGGTTGGAAAAATGGCTTTGTGATGGAAATTTTTTCTCTTCTATCGCTCTTTGTAGGCGTTTATCTAGGGATTCATTTGAGCGACTGGGTGAGCGTTTATTTACGGGATGATATGCACATTGAGTCGGATAATTTGCCCATTATTTCTTTCGTGCTCATTCTCGCATTGGTGATCGTTGGATTATATTTTCTTGGAAAATTAATTACCAAATCCATCAAGGCTGGAGGTGCAGAAAAATGGAATCAAATTGCAGGTGCTTGTTTCTCTTTGGTAAAATTTATTTTATCACTTAGTCTTCTTTTTGTGATTTTCAATAGCATTGATGAGAAGGTTTCTATTCTTCCTCAAGATCAAAAAGACAAGTCATATTTCTACAAGCCCATTTATAATTTTTCGCTGAAAGTACTGCCCTCATTGAAAGAGAGCGAGTTTTATCACTATGCTATCGATGAAATGAACAATGAATCGTCGTAAAACAGAAGAGGCTGTCCTTTCAGACAGCCCCTTGATTCCTTCATGAAGAAAGAAAATTACTACTTTACAATTTTAGTCGTCAATACAGTTCCTACTGAGGAGGCTTTTACTACGTAGTTTCCAGAAGGTAGATTGCTAATATCGATATGTGCATTTACAGCATTTACAGATTGTGTCATTACCACTTGTCTTAAAATATTCAATACTTCCACACGATCCAATATCTTGTTGTATGAAAGATTGAGTTGCTCTTTAGCGGGGTTGGGACAGCGAGTAAACGTGAAATCATTTGGTTCGTCAACGCTTACAACACTGCACTGAATGGTTTTTGATCTTTCTATTTGTTCGCCTGCACATTGGTCATTATTATGAAGATAGAGACATACAGCCGCGGTTCCTTCAGTGATTGCGCTAATACTGCCCTCTCCATATAGCATTACGTTCTCTCTAGCTTCATCTGTAACTACTTCAGGGGCATTGGTGCAGGCAGGATTGAACGTTTCATTAGGAAATTGTCCGTAAGGAGCGTCGGTGCAACCATCAATTGGGCCAAAGCACGCGGCATATAACGCTTCTTCATCCAAACACTCTGCAAGATTACCTCCTACTGATGACAGGTTCTCAATTCCATTAAATTATCCGTGATTTGAAGCAAATCGATCTGTGCTTTCGAGAAGAAAGGCGTGATCTCAAGTATAAGAGCGAACGCCAATGTTTTGAGTGTAAAATTTTGTCATTGTCTAAAATTAAAATTTGATACTGCAAATGACGATTCGGAATTTTATGCTTTTTAATAAGTGGGATAGAATGGCGATTTTAGTGATGGAAAATTTTGGAGATAGTAAAAGTGTGGAAGTATGATAATAAAAGGTATTCTCAAATATTCACTCCAAAATGTATCTGTAAGAGATTAATAATAAACCGAAGACATGGAGTCTAATGATTGAAGACATTAATACAAGTATGATGCTAAATAAAATAGCTTGAAAACTTCGAAAAAATCGAAATTCTCAAGTTCGAAATGTTAAATTTCAGGATTCGAGCATAATAAAAACTCAACTAGTGAGAAAAACGTTTAGATTCGTTTTGACAAACAAAAACTTCATCTGAAATCATCTTTGTGCAATTGTAGCATTAAACAGCGAATCTTTTTTATTAAATAGGAAAAAGCTCGAGGTGATAGTTCGATTTAATCTTTAACTAAAAACAAAAAATAAAATGAAAAAAGGCATTATTAGCTTCCTTTGCATTTTCGCAACTACCATCTCGTTTAGTCAAGACTGCTATCTTACGGAAGATATCAATTCATCGGATCGACTTTACTCCTCCGAATTATTCTGCGCACGGGATCGAGGTTATGGTTACTCAAACTGGATTGACCATGAAAATTATTTACCTCTACCAGATGACGGCCTAAAGACAATTCGAATGAGAATTCATGTCATTCAAAGACCTTCAAATTCAATAAATGGATTTGAGAATTTTGATCAAAGTAATGCTGAACATATAACTTTTTTAGAAAACATTGACGATCAGGCTAACGAAGTTTATAGTAATCTTCAACCCGCTATTTGCAACTTTGAGGAGCCTTTTGTGGGTATCTCTGATTCAAAAATCAGATTTAAAACGATTTCAATTGATTTTATAGAAGACGAGCAAGGATGGCATAATTATAATCAAGGCACCGGAACTAGTAGTACTCTTTTTAATACCTATGGAGATCCCACTGCACGGGCGCTTGACATGTTCATAGTTGCTGTTGCTTCTTATAATGAGGACGCTTCTGAGCAATCAATTGCAGGTGTTGCAAATGCTTATTTGGGACCAAATTCAAATTATCTAACTATATTCGGCTTGTATAATAATTATATATCATTACCCCCAAGTAACCCTTCTAAGCCATGGGAAAAGGGTCAGCCTTGGATCTATTATCCCAATATCATTCATGAACTTGGTCATTGTCTTGGATTGCATCATCCTCACGTAGGTGATAGCATGGGGCTTGATCTATGTCCCGGATACCAACACAATTTCTGTGATCCAGGCGAAGACAACCCCTGCACAAATAATATTGTATCTGCTTCAAAGATTAGAAACTCTTTAAGTCCCAAGCAACTTGGTGCTGCCCATAGGTTCATCGCTGGCGGCTGGAGAGCCTCATGGTTAGAAGAATGTGATAAAATTTCACTCCCATCAATAATAACATCAAACGAAACATGGGAATGGGCAAAAGTTGTCAATCAAGATATTATAATTGAATCTAATGCCACACTTACAATTTTGTGCAAATTGAATATGCCTATTGGAGGAAAAATAATAATAAAACAGGGCGGTAAATTAATAATTGACGGTGGACTAATAACAAATAGCTGCGGTGACCTTTGGGAGGGGATTACTGTATTGGGGAACTCCAACCAAAGCCAACAAGTACCTGGAATGGGAATTGTTGAATTAAAGAATGGGGCTATTATCGAAAATGCCGTTTGTGGCATCACCGTCGGGGAAAAGGTATATACCTCGCATATCAATTGGTATTGGGGAAATACAGGTGGTATTGTTAAAGCTAACGACTCTTATTTCTTGAATAATAAGTGTGATGTCATCTTCCACCCTTACCAGAATTTTAATCCCCAAACTCAAGCGCTTATAAGAAATAGAAGCTATTTCAAAGATTGCACATTCGAAGTGAACAGAGAGGTTTACAATACGCAAAACTTCGAGCAAAGAGTGCGACTCAACTGCATAGATGGAATTCGTTTTACAGCTTGTCGATTTGCTTTTTCAGATGACGCTATCGATGTTTACAACGTAGAGGATCGTGGCACTGGACTATACACTATACAATCCAGCTATGAGGTATCAGGTAGGTGCTCTGCACTAATACCATTAGGTGGCGAGTGCGAACCAGATGCAGTTATCGCATCTTCTTTAGGTGCTTCAGGAAGTGATATTGTTCCCAGTCGTTTTGAATATTTTAATCAAGCTATAAAAAGTTCAGCAAACGGTCCTATACCAAGCACTATTCAAATGACTTTATTTGAAGAAAATAAATTTGGAATTTATATGCTGAATATGCAGAATCCTAAAATTGAAAGAAACAAGTTTTTAATAATGAATTCCAATCAATGGGTGGAGTATGGTCTTCATCTTGAGGGCTGTTCTGGCTATAAGGTTCAAAGAAACTATTTTGAGGGTGATGAAGATGCTATTCATGTTGGAACTTATATTACCAACTCAGGAGAATTAAACAATGAAACTTATTTGAATGACTATGAAAACTTATTTGCAGGCACAATTGCTCAAGGTCAAAATGGAGATTATCTATTTCCGAATAACGGTCTTGAAATTTTATGTGGTAAGTATAAAAATGTGAAGTTTAATATTGCAGCGCTCAACCTAGATGGACTCAATGCTAAACTAGCCTATCGACAAGGGGATAATGCAAACGGCCCCCTCGACTTCACTGCCCCTGCTGGGAATTTATTTGATGAATATAATGCGACTGGGGAAGAGGAAAATGATTTTTTTGTTGACAATGAAACAGTCTATTCGTTTATCTACGAACACCACAATGAAGATTCGCCTTTCCCTGTTGTTCCAATTGAAATTGACCCTGATGAGCTGACCACTTCTGAAAACATACCTTTATTTGAAGATCGTAATTTATGTTGCCCGAAAGACAGAGCTAACGAAGAAAATCCCAATAGTCACCTTGATTTGGTATTAGTGAAACGACTCCAGATAAAAGATTTGGAAGATGATTTGAGTGGCTTGATGGATGGAGGAAACTCTGAAATCATTACCAATTTTGTTCAAAACCCCTTAAACCCTTCAGCAGAAGTGCGAATGAATCTATTGCCTTTGGCGCCATATCTCAGTGATCAAGTTTTATTAGCGACTTTGAAAAGGGAACCCGCACTCAACCCTTGGCACCTATGTGAAATTTTAATTTCATGCTCACCGCTTTCTTCGAAAACTTGGCTAGAGGTAGAAAACAACACAACCATGTCGGAGTATATGTATCAACTTCTTGTTGAATATCAAAACGGCACCAATGGTAGATGGACCAAGGAGATGGAAATAAAGCGATTAGCCAAAGATAAGGCTCTGTCTGAAAGGGCTTATACCTATTGGGCATTCAATGACAGTACGGATGAATATCACTTGGAGCCTTATAAGGATATGATGACGGGTGATGAAATCAATAGATCCATTCGCATGCGTTTTTCTTTATTAATCAAGGAAAAAAACTATAATCAGGCGCTTGTGCTCATAGAGGATTATGAAGGTGCAGATGGTGATCAGTGGGCAGAAGTTGCTCAATTGATATGTGCATTGGATAGCGGAAAATTTAGCAATGTGGATAGAGAAGCCATGCTAAGCCAATTAGAAGGGTTTGCCAATCGAGAAACGGAAGCAGGGCGCTCTGCTTGGAGCTATCTTGAGTTGTTCGATAGAGGAGAATTAGATCAAAAACTGTTGTTGCCCACACCTGGGACACGGAGCAAGAAATTGAGAACCAACAAGCGAGTATTATTGAGTGATGTGTATCCAAATCCAGGAAATGATTATATTTATATCACATTTGTATTGCCAGAAGAACGAGAAAGAGCTTTTGTCAATGTTTATGACACAGGGGGCAAAAAAGTCCAAACTTTAGATATCACCAAGGTTCATGGAATAATAGAAATGAATACCACTTCATACAATACTGGATCATATCTGTACGAAATCGTTTTAGATGGAAAGAGTGTTTCAAACGGAAAATTTGTAATTCAACGTTAAATGAACTTTTCTCTAAAAAAAATAACTACAACAACTGCATTGCTGGTTCTAGCAATGCAGTTGTTTTCTCAAACATTTAGTATTCGTTTTGGAAGGGGTGAAGAAACAGGAATTCAGGCGAATTGTCGTTCCTCAATGATTCACAATGATACAATTTATTCTATGGTTTCTGAAGCCCCAGGTGGAGCAGGATTGGAAACCATTTATAAAATCAGTTTGCAAGGGGAGGTTATTGATACATTTCAGGTTACTCATCCCTCTGGATATGTTTTTACAGGATGGGCAGATTACCTCCAAAGTTTGGATTCTGATTTGATTTTTTCTAGTATTTTGGTTGATACTACATTGAATGATTTACGTTTTGGATTGATTTCAAAATATGATACATTTGGAAATAAGCTTTGGCAAAGAATTTATGGTGATAGCATTCATAATTATTATCTCTATCAACTGAAACCAACTTCAGACGGTGGAATTATTGCAGTCGGAAGTGCCGCACTAACACCATCCTTCCCCAAATTTTATGTTGTAAAAACGGATGCTGACGGCAATGTGGAATGGGAGAAAGACTTGGGTGTTGGAGATAAATATAGAAATGGCGTTTGGATTACAGAATTATCAAACGGAGAATTTTTAGCCTCTGGTTTTGAAGATCGAACCCAAAATAATCCATGTGGAATTATTTTCAGATTATCATCTACCGGAAATCTTCTTCAAACAAAGAAATATCCTTTTTGGGGATTGATTGATAATCAAGGAGTGGAGAGTCCTTTAGAGCTGGAGGATGGAAGTATTGTTTTTGGAACTGGAAAATATGATGTTTTAGTGGGTAGTAACAATGATTATAGAGATTTTCCACAGCTAGTTAGATTAAACGGAGAAACTCTTGACACTTTGTGGACATCTCGGATTGCCTCTACGCTGTATTCAGGGTATTCTCAGGTATGTAAGTTCGCCACTGATGGAAGTGTGGTTTGTGTTGGATCTTACGATTGGCATGGCGGTAATGTGCCCTATTCTTTGGGCATTATTTCAAAAGTGGACATGGATGGGAATTTGATTTGGCACCGTCGCCACTACTTTGCAGCGTATGGTGACAATCTGCTTTTCGATTTAGATCCGTTGCCCAATGGTGGTTGGCTCGCCACAGGTTATACTTTTTTAATTTCGGCCAATGGCGATCCTGTTACCGCAAAGGAAGCATGGCTATTGGCATTGGATGAAGACGGTTGTTTGGTGCCAGGTTGCGACAATTTGATTTACTCTGTCACCGAAGAAAATCCAATAGCATTTTCCATATATCCTAATCCAGTACAAAACGATTTGAATATTGCATTGGCGCATAACATGAGCAATGAAGATGTGCTCATCACAGTGTATGATCTTCAAGGTCGCTCTGTATTGCACCACCAAATTCAAATGAATGAAGGCACCATCACCCTCGACGCATCATCCCTCGCCTCCGGTACTTACTTGCTTTCTGTATCAGTAGGTGGATTTATGAAAACGGAGAAGATGGTGAAGGAGTGAGCATTCGATCATCTCTTCGAATTCACTGTCGACCAGAACTCGTTTTGGGATCAGGAACCAGGACTTGCTAGTCATGAATCATGAATTATGATTCATGAATTAAAATTTCTCCACAGTCGGACATCAATTCGCAAAAATCTGTTGTGATTTTTACCGCATAATTTCCGGATGTTTCTGCCGTGTACTTTGGTTCATCTGCGCCATCAATCACATTCAGTTTTTCTTCAGCAGAGTTGAGTTGAATCCGTTGATAGAATAAAATTTATGGCAAAAAAAACGACTAAGCTCAATATCATTATTGAACTTAGTCGTTTTCATTTAAGCCTAACTTTTAAAGAACGACTTTTTCAGTGCCCTCGTCTATGTCTTGGGGCTTTTTTTATATTCTATATCTATTGAATTAGTTCTTGAGATTCTCAAGACGGCACTTCAGTTTTTTACCTTTTCTGATGTATTCAGAAATCATAACATAACCTGGCTTAGCAGCACGTACCCACACCAAACCATCTGAGTTTACTGGAATACGAGACTTCTCAATAGCTCCGCCATTAACTGTTACAACACCCAACATCAAATCATTCTTTTCTTTAGAATCCTCTTCTTTACGATTTAGATCTTGATAGACAACAGTGAACTTGTCACTTGCCTTATCGCCAGAAGTGAATGAATAGTCAAATGCGCCAATTGCCTTGATGTATGCGGCCAACACCGGAGGTGCAGCTGTACCATAACCAGAAGGAAGAGCAACGCGTGATTTCTTCTTCTCAATGATTTGATAATCTTTGATGGCCATGTCTGAACCAAATTGAATAGCCACCATGTTCAATACTAGAATATCTACTACTGATTGTTGAGAATTTCCTTTATTCAAAACTGCACTTGCAATACCGAGGGCACTTGCAGATTTTTTGTATTGTTCTCCCATTAAAGTCAATGATCCATCTTTAGAGCGAATTACTTTGTGAATGTAAAGGGCAGATTTTCTTTCAGACTCTTTCTGCTCTTCAGTCATCTTAGCATTCTTCACCTTTTTGATTTCTTTATCCCAGAAATAGCTGTACATGTTCTTTTGAGAACCATCCATTTCCAATTCTTGGATATAAATACCAGCGCTTTGATCTTTCAAGGGCTCATCACCTGGAGCGTATAGTTCACCAATCACAGTAACACTGTTTCTTTCAGTTTCAACGAAAGCATTCAACATACTGTAGTCCTGCTTAGCATTGCCTTGCAACTGGTTTTCGAAAAGTGTTTTTCCTGTTTTAGAGTCAATCAATTTAACAAAGAAATCAGCCTTCTTTGTCATCATTCCAGTCTTCTTGCCTACATATACCAACGTATAGTTCTCATCAGCATTCAAAATATCTGCTGTTTCAATAAGTTTTGAATCCGCAGGCGATCCGTTTTTCCAAAGCACTTTTCCTTTGTTGTCTAGACCTACTACATCATATCCCAATTTCTTATTATCGATCCAAGAAAGCTTCACGAAACCTTGCTTTCCAATACCAAATGAAGAAACAGTCTCCACTTCAGGCTGCATAAGGATGGAATTGATACGCATTGTTTCCCACTTATCAAGCTCTTTCATATTGTATTTTCCCTGCTCCTTTCCTGAGCGATCAATAACAACGTAATCAAGTCCTGTTTTCTTATCGTAGAATACAAACATGAAGTTCTCTCCATTAAAGGTTACTTCAATCAAACGGTATTCTTTGGACGAATGATATCGAATCCACCAGCCTTATTCAAATTAACGTCAGTAAGATCTACGTGATATACACGGTTCTTTTTGTCTTCTTTTTCCACTTCATAGAATGCGAAATAACCAGACAACTCGTCGTTGCTAACGATCTGTCCCAGGCCTCGACCTTGCATTCGGCGTATGTTCGAGAACTCCACTGTTTGTGCTAACCCTGCAATAGCCGTACACAAGAAGAGGATTGCGATTATTAATTGTTTTTTCATCATAGAGATATTAAGAATTGAGGTTTAATGAATTCACTGTATTATAAAAATGCCCTTTTGGAAACGTTGACAAAAAAGTTCCTTTTGACTTCTCAAATGTCGCTTTGTCTTTATTCACGAAAGAAGCCATTACTCTAGAAAAGCTAACAAATTCCTTTTCGATGTCATCTGTACCTTCTCCAGTACCCTTCGCCCAACCTAATGCAAGCTTAGCCATATCTGCACTGTACATTTCATTCCAGAAATAAAGGCATTTATTATAACTAGGATCGTAATTTATATTTTCCATGGAGACGTAATCTCCCATGATTTTTTCTCTGCGAGCAAGACATAGATAAGAGGCACATAAACTCATTACAGCCTTTGTGTAAGCACTTGGAGAGGATTACTCTAACATGGCAGTACGATAAAAAGATCTACCTAAATTTTTTAATCTGAACCAACTAAAAATAATCTCTCTCTCCGCCAATGTTTGAAAAGAAGCATAAGCAGGGTCAATTTCTCTTGTGCGCACTTCTGCCGCGTATTCTGGAGCTATTTTTTCAATCCTCATCGGGATATCAGGGTGAGTCTTTAAAGAGTCTGGAGTTTTTTCTATATCATATTTCTCAAAGCCCAAAGAAGAAACACTCTTTTGTTGATACCATGAAGGATTAAATGGTACACCTGAAAGTCCTACTAGGTCGTGCAAATGAATGGAATCAGTACGATACTCTATGTCCGAATGATCCAGCATGTCTAAGAGAGATTTCATGTACTTTGCCTGACCTCCTGCTTTGATAAAAAATTCCTTCCCCACTGAATCTGCCGCAAATTCGAGAGATCTAGAAAACTTTCTAGCATTGGCTAATCTTGAAAAAATGACTTTCTCCAATTTGGTTTTTACCTTGTAATCACTATTCAATGCCTCACGATAATCTTTCTTCACTTGCTTGTCAAACAACATTTCTGCTGTAAGATTTATAGAGGCATTCACGTGATTTTTAATGTCATGAGAAATCTCGTGACAAATCACAAACCTTAATTCATCCAAATGATTTAATCGCTCTAATAACCCAATAGTGACAAATAAATTACCATCGCCCGTGGCGTAAGCATTGACTATAAGTTCTTCCGTCACAAAAATTCTGAATCGAGGAGTTAAATTATTTGCGGAAACTATTTCATTCAATAAATCCTCACATAACTTTTGAAGTGGGCTATTGTAAAGGATTTCGCCTCGCTCGACCATATCTTTTTGATCTTTCCAGCGATTCTCATACTGTGTTTTTATATATTTTTTGACATTGGATCACTCCTCGGTGATGGTTTCCAACTGAGATTTATAGAGTTCCTCGAAATAGGCTAGCGATTCAGGACGATTTTTAATTCTTAATACTGGAGACTGCGCGTGAATAATTGCGGAAAAACATAGGAAAAAAAGCAAACAAGAAATCCTCACAACAGCAATCATAGGACGGTTTAGTATTACTCAAATATAAATAAAAAGCCCCAAGACGTGTCTTGGGGCTTTTAAATATAACGAAATATTATTTTAATTCTCTGGCTTAATAGTCGCCATTAAATATTCACGATTCATTCTTGCGATGTTTTCCAATGAAATTCCTTTTGGACATTGTACTTCACATGCTCCGATGTTTGAACAGTTACCGAAGCCTTCTTCATCCATCTTTTTCACCATGTTCAACACACGCTCTTTACGCTCTACTTGACCTTGTGGAAGCAAGGCGTATTGAGAAACTTTTGCTGATACGAAAAGCATTGCTGATCCATTTGGACACGTTGCTACGCAAGCACCGCAGCCGATGCATGTTGCAGCATCAAATGACTTATCAGCATCCTCTTTTGGTACTGGAATCGCATTGGCATCCAATGTACGGCCGCTTGTATTTACGGAAATAAATCCACCTGCCTGTTGGATACGGTCAAACGCTCCGCGGTCTACCATCAAATCCTTGATCACTGGGAAACCAGCGCTTCTCCATGGCTCGATGTAAATGGTATCCCCGTCTTTAAATGAACGCATGTGCAATTGGCAAGTAGTAACGCCACGGTTTGGACCGTGCGCCTCTCCGTTGATGAACATGCTACACATTCCACAAATACCTTCGCGGCAGTCGTGGTCAAATGTTACAGGATCATCTCCTTTTTCTACAAGATCATAGTTTAATACATCGATCATCTCAAGGAATGACATGTCTTCTGATATATCAGTCACCTTGTACTCCACGATTTTTCCTTGGTCATTGGTGCTCTTCTGGCGCCAAATTTTCAATGTGAGATTCATTGCCTTGTATTTTTCTTATTTGTAAGAACGTGCAGAAACCTTGATGTTTTCGTACACTAAATCTTCTTTGTTCAACTTTGGTTCGCTTGGATTTCCGGTGAATTCCCAAGCAGCTACATACATGTATTTTTCATCATCGCGCAATGCCTCGCCTTCTTCTGTTTGATACTCCTCACGGAAGTGACCACCACAGCTTTCATTGCGATCCAATGCATCGATGCACATCAATTCTCCCAATTCAATAAAGTCTGCTACACGCGCAGCTTTCTCTAATTCTGGGTTCATTCCTTTTGTCGATCCAGGAACTTTTACATTCTTATAAAAATCTTCTCTCAACTGACGGATCTCCGAAATCGCTTGCTCTAAGCCCTGCTTATTACGAGCCATTCCACATTTGTCCCACATGATCTTTCCTAATTTCTTATGGAAATAATCAACGGGCTTTGTACCGTTTGTTTTGAAGAATGATTCAAGTTGATTACGAACGTTCTTCTCAGCTTCTTCGAACTCCGGTGTATTCGTTGAAATAGCACCTGTGCGAATTTCGTCTGCCAAATAGTTACCTATAGTGTATGGTAATACAAAATATCCGTCCGCCAAACCTTGCATCAATGCCGATGCTCCAAGACGATTGGCGCCGTGATCAGAGAAGTTTGCTTCTCCACAGGCGTAGCAACCAGGAATGGTAGTCATCAATTCATAATCTACCCACAATCCACCCATCGTGTAGTGAACCGCTGGATAAATCATCATTGGAGTTTCATATGGATTCTCAGCAACGATTTGCTCGTACATCTGGAATAAGTTTCCATATTTAGATTCCACTACTTTTTTACCTAAAGCAATGATTTCAGCTTCGCTTGCATTGTGTAAACCTTTCACGTTTGCCTCTGCCTTTCCGTAACGAACAATAGCCGCGCTGAAATCAAGATATACTGCTTCACCTGTAGAGTTCACACCAAACCCTTCATCGCAACGCTCTTTCGCAGCACGTGATGCAATGTCACGTGGTACGAGGTTACCGAAAGCGGGGTATCTTCTCTCGAGGTAATAATCTCTTCTATCTTCTGGAAGATCTACTGGGCGAAGTTTTTTCGTACGAATAGCCTCCGCATCTTCTTTGAATTTTGGAACCCAAATACGACCATCATTACGGAGCGACTCCGACATCAAGGTCAATTTAGATTGGTGATCACCTGATACAGGGATACATGTGGGGTGAATCTGTGTAAAGCATGGATTTGCAAAAAGAGCTCCTCTTCTGTGCGCTCTCCAAGCTGCTGTAACGTTTGAGCCCATTGCATTTGTAGACAAGAAGAATACGTTACCGTATCCACCTGTGCAAAGTGCCACTGCGTGTGCAGAGTGACGCTCGATTTCGCCAGTTACCATGTTACGAGCGATGATTCCACGAGCCTTTCCATCAACGATTACTAAGTCCAACATTTCATGACGGTTGAGCAAAGTAATATTTCCTTTACCTACCTGTCTTGACATTGCTGAATACGCTCCTAGCAATAACTGTTGGCCTGTTTGACCTTTTGCATAGAACGTACGTGATACTTGAGTTCCACCGAATGAACGGTTGTCTAATAATCCGCCGTAATCACGAGCGAATGGAACTCCTTGTGCCACGCATTGGTCGATGATGTTCGTAGACACTTCGGCCAAACGGTGAACGTTTGCTTCGCGTGAACGGTAGTCACCACCTTTAATCGTGTCATAAAACAAACGGAAGGTGCTATCACCATCGTTCATATAGTTCTTCGCTGCATTGATACCACCTTGCGCTGCGATAGAGTGCGCGCGGCGTGGGCTATCTTGGAAACAAAGTGCCTTCACCTTGTATCCCATCTCTGCAAGTGATGCTGCAGCAGAAGCACCAGCCAAGCCGGTTCCTACGACAATCACCTCAATGCTTCTCTTGTTCGCTGGATTCACCAGCTTCACAGAGTTCTTATATTTTGTCCACTTCTGATCGAGTGGTCCTTCTGGTATTCTTGAGTTCAACGCCATGACTTAATATGTTGATAGGTTGAAAATGCTTTTTAATTAGTGGACGAGTTTGAAATAAAATGCAATTGGCATTGCTGCGAAAATTGCGGGGATGATGATTGAAAACGCATCGCCCACTAGTGCGATCGTGTTCTTGTATTTGCTGTGATTGAAGCCGATTGATTGGAATGCGCTTTTGAAGCCGTGCAGTAAGTGCCAGAAAAGAGAAATACATCCCAATACGTATAAGATAACCACCCAGCTGTATGAGAAAATCAACTCCATTTCTCCGTAGAGATTTTCATACAATTTTCCATTGATGATCATTTCAGGTTCAGCGATCGTAAGACCAGTAACGCGGGTGCGCAACCAGAAATGGTATAGGTGAACAATCAAGAAAAGGAGGATAATTGTTCCGAGAAGCGCCATGCTGCGAGAGTACCACGTGCTGCTTGCTGAAGCTTTTTCATAAGCATACTTAACTGGGCGTGCAGCACGGTTTTGGAAATAAAGCATCAAACCGTCTACGATGTGAAGGATAAGTCCCACGAATAATCCAATCTCCATCGTTCTTACGATGATGTTGGTACCCATGAAGTGCGCCCAAAGGTTGAACGTTTTACCACCGTCATTGAAGAAGATAGTAGCATTGATTGCACAGTGTACGACCAAGAATGAAATAAGGAAGATGCCTGTCAGAGACATCCAGAATTTCTTTGTGATTGAAGATTTGAATAATCCTGCTGCCATAATCGAGTTGTTGTTTTGCTCGGCGAAAATAAGTGCCAAATGGATACACTCGTTGGAATTTTTCCATTTAGAACACTTCAAAATAACAACCGATGTGTGATTGTGTTCAATGGTGCGCTAACAGGGCATTTGGAGAAAAAAAAAGCCCCAGCGATGCTGGGGCTTTGATATTATAAACTAAAATCTTAGTTCAAAGAGTGACGCTTGAAATCCACAGCAGCTAGATCCTTATCTACTGTCTTCAAGTATTGAGCAACAGATAATTTACCATCTTTAATGAATTCTTGGTTTACCAAAGTAGCTTCTTTGTAGAATTTGTTCAAACGACCAAGAGCGATTTTCTCAGCCATATCAGCTGCTTTACCTTCGTTGATAGCTTGTTCTTTACCTACTTCGATTTCACGTTGCTTAATTTCTTCTGGAACGCTAGATTCGTCTAGAGCAACAGGAGCCATTGCAGCCGCTTGCATTGCAACATCACGACCTACTTCATCAGTAGTAGCTTTGTTGAATGCTACGAAAGCCGCCAATTTGTTACCTGGGTGGTTGTACACTGCAACAAATTCAGCATTTGAAATTTCGTATTTAGAAAGATCGATTTTTTCACCGATTTTTCCTACTTCTTCCGTGATTTTATCAGCAATAGTCAATGAAGTACCTGGGTAGTTCAAAGCCTTCAACTCATCGAGTGTAGCTGGCTTGTTAGCAACAGCAACATCAGCGATTGTGTTAGCGAACTTATCGAAATCTGCGTTTTTAGCAACGAAGTCAGTTTCGCAGTTCAAAACGATAAGAACACCAGTCTTACCATCTTCTGTTCTTTTGGTGATTACCAAACCTTCAGCGGCATCGCGGTCGCTGCGGCTAGCAGCTACTTTCTGACCCTTCTTACGAAGTAGGTCGATAGCAGCTTCGAAATCTCCATTGGCTTCTGTAAGAGCCTTCTTGCAGTCCATCATTCCGGCACCAGTGATAGTGCGCAATTTGTTTACGTCTGCAGCTGTGATAGTCATGATATTATCTTTTGAATATTATACAATAGTGAACTAAATCTTGAAAGCTAGGATTTCGATATTCTTAATTTTGGATTAAGGATTACGATTCCTTGTTATCGAAAGATGTTATGCTTCAGCAGTAGTCTTCTTACGACCACGACCTTCGCCACCTTTGTTTTCGCCTTCTTCAGTCTTGTCAGCTTTACGCTCAGAAAGACCATCAGCGATAGATTCGATAACTACATCAAGAATTTTAGAGATTGACTTTGTTGCATCATCGTTAGATGGGATAGCGAAATCCACTTTACGAGGATCGCTGTTTGTGTCAACCATTGCGAATACAGGGATGTTCAGACGCTTAGCTTCTGCAACAGCGATGTGTTCTTTCATGATATCGATAACGAAAAGAGCAGCAGGAACGCGGTTCATATCAGCGATAGAGCCAAGGTTTTTCTGCATCTTTTGGTAAGTACGATCCAATTGAAGACGTTCGCGCTTGCTTAGAGTAGCAGCAGTTCCATCAGCACCCATTTTCTCGATGTTTGACATCTTACGAACAGCCTTACGGATAGTAACGAAGTTAGTAAGCATACCACCTGGCCAACGCTCGGTAACGAACGGCATGCCGATAGCGCTAACTTTTTCTGATACGATGTCTTTTGCTTGTTTTTTAGTAGCTACGAAGAGGATTTTCTTTCCTGACTTAGCGATTTGCTTCAAAGCACTTGAAGCTTCTTCGAGCTTAACGACTGTTTTGTTCAAGTCGATGATATGGATTCCTTTTTTCTCACCGAAGATGTAAGGAGCCATGTTTGGATTCCATTTGCGGCTAAGGTGACCAAAATGTACACCTGCGTCCAGCAATTCGTCAAAAGTAACTTTTGCCATTTTATTGATTTGTCTTGTTTACGTTCACTTATATTCAACCACCAGGTAGTCGTTCGCCGTTGGGGCATTGCGCCACAAGGGCGAACGAGTCGAGGCAGTTTGGATGCTAAACAACTTCTCCAGCGATTAACGCTTAGAGAACTGGAAGCGCTTACGAGCTTTCTTCTGACCGAATTTCTTACGCTCAACCATACGAGGGTCACGAGTTGTAAGTCCTTCTGCTTTAAGAAGAGTCTTCCATTCAGGGTTGAGTTCGATCAACGCCTTGCTGATTGCCAAACGAAGTGCCTCAGCTTGGCCAGTGATACCACCGCCATCTAAGTTCGCTTTGAAATCATACTTCCCTTCGTTTCCAGTAAGCGCGAACGGTTGGTTCACACGGTACTGAAGTACGAGTGTTGGGAAATAGTTTGTGTAGTCTTTACCGTTGATGGTAAATTTTCCAGTACCTTCAGAAAGATATACTCTTGCTACTGCAGTCTTTCTGCGACCGGATGTATTTGTAACTTCAGCCATTTGACTTGAAAATTATCTTTTGATTATGTGTTCTTTTGGTTGTTGAGCCTCTTGTTCGTGAGCAGTACCAGCATACACATAAAGGTTGCGGTAAACAGCACGTCCTAGACGGTTCTTCGGAAGCATACCGCGCACAGCCATCTCAATCATAGCAGTTGGGTGCTTTGCCATCATCTCTTTTGGAGTAGCAAAACGCTGACCGCCTGGGTAGCCTGTGTAACGGATGTATACTTTCTCGTCCCACTTGTTTCCAGTCAACTGGATTTTCTCAGCGTTAATGATGACAACATTGTCACCACAGTCAGCGTGTGGGGTAAAATTAGTCTTGTGCTTACCACGAAGAATGTAAGCTACCTCACTGCTGAGGCGTCCTAATGTTTGTCCTTCAGCATTGATAAGAAGCCACTGTTTGTTGGCGTTTTCTTTATTTGCTGAAATTGTTTTATAGCTCAACGTATCCATTGCTATTGATTTCTAGTGTCTTTCCTTTTTGAAAAACGGGCTGCGAAAATACTACCTTTTTTGCAGATAGCAAATACTTTTCAACACTCTTTTTTTAAATCCCTTATTTATCAAGGGTTTCCGAGCGAAAAAAAACATTGATAACATGGGATTTTGAGAGTTAGAGAGTGAGGGAGTGGGAGAGTGAGGGAGTTAATGGGGCTTTTGAAGTAACTCTCTAACTCCCACACTCTCTAACTCCCTAACTCCCTCACTCTCTCCGTTTCTCCAAAAAAGAACACCTTTCATCCTAAATACCCTTCCGTTACCGAAATGTGTACATTATATAAAGAAAAGAATATAGATTTTTGAGTCAAGGTTAATGAATTACCTGTTTTTATTCACCTCTCAAAACTTAATGCTATGAATACAAACTATGATTTCCCAGCGCAAGGTCAAGGACTTTGGATTTTTAATGATAAATAAGAAATTCTCGAAAGAGTAATATTTGGTTTTTGTTTGGTTTTGGTGAAGGGCCGCCCCAAAAGGGCGGCCCTTTTTGGTGATTGGCTGGTGGTTAATGGTTAATGTAGGAGTTTGTCCACGGATTGGGACCACCCTTCGACTTCGTTCGAAATTTTTGCTTCGCAAA
>OFDN01000441.1_pt1 | contig 34634 bp, 28 predicted proteins | sample 1520971 | NCBI WGS metagenome assembly OFDN01 (sample SAMEA94257418, study PRJEB24077) | hot springs metagenome | biome: Aquatic biome; feature: Geographical feature; material: Water | place: India | collected 2012-06-12 | depth 5 m | reverse complement strand
ATCCAGTCGTTGTGACCATCAATGGTAAAGACTACAACACGACAGTGATTACACGCGCTGATGGCAAATTGGGGTTTAGCGTCAGTGTGCCGGGTTCTGAGCTGGTTGCAGATAATGACAAAACGATTGATGCCAAAGTTTCAACAACAGATACCGCAGGCAACGTTGGTATCGCAACCACTCAGTTAGGTTATGTGGTCGATAATGTTGCGCCTACTAAACCAACCATTGATAACATCTACGATGACTTTGGTGCAGTAAAAGGCAATGTGGCGAATGGCGGTGTGGCCGATGATTCAACACCAACATTAACCGGTAAGGCCGAAGCTGGAAGTACTGTTGCCATTTACGATGGTGCGACTAAAGTTGGTACTGCTGTTGCTGATAAAGATGGCAAATGGACATTTACACCAACGACAGACATTACCAAAGGCTTGCATAACTACACGGTCACGGCTACCGATAATGCAGGTAATACCAGTGTGCCAAGCGATAACTACGCATATACCTTGAATCAATCCCCAGTGTTTGTAACACTTAACGCACAAGCGAATGTTTCTGAAGACGGGTTGCCAGGTGGTTTACTCGATGCGGGTCCTTCCAACGTTATCGCAAGCGGCTCAATGGGTATTTCTGATCCAAATGGCGATTTGAAGAGTGTGACACTGACTGAGCCAACCACGACGTACACCTCAGGTGGGGCGACGATTACCTGGTCAGGCAACAACACTGGTACGTTGATTGGTTCTGCCAACGGTAAAGAAGTGATTCGAGTGTCTATCGACAGCAAAGGTGATTATGCGGTGCAGTTGTCTGGCCCGATTGATCATCCTGTTGCTGGGCAGGAAGACACATTGGCCATCAAGTTTGTTGTGAATGCTAATGATGCTGACAGCACGACTAAGGGTTCCATCACAGTCAATGTGTCAGATGACGCACCAACGGCAACGAATCAGACAGTCACAGCGACGAACTCTGCCAATACGAATGTCATGATTACACTAGATGTTTCCGGCAGTATGGACACCAGAGATGGTGTCAATAATCAGTCACGCTTGGCTAGTGCGATTCAGTCAGTGAAAAACCTGCTGGATAAATACGATGACATGGGTGACGTTAAGGTTGCATTGGTTGTGTTCGCCGGTTTAGATCAAACCAAACAATTAGGTAACGGATGGTTGAGTGTTGCAGAAGCTAAAGCATATTTAAATAATCTAGCAGCTGATGGGAATACTAACTATGATGCTGCATTAAACACTGCAATGAATGCGTTTGAATCTACAGGTAAATTGGAGAATGCTCAAAACGTCTCCTACTTCTTTACTGATGGCCAACCTAACCGTGGTTCAGGCTCAACTAGCAGCTTGTCAGGTTCTGAAAATAGTCGTTCAGATTCAGGCATACAACAAGCTGAAGAGGCAACATGGATCAATTTCTTAAACGATAACCACATCAAGTCTTACTCGATTGGTATTGGTTCAGGTGTCACTTCAAACACTGAGTTGAATCCTATTGCATATGACGGCCAAACGGGCGTAAACACTGATGGTGTCCGCGTGACATCATTTAACCAGCTTGACTCTGTTTTAAATGAAACTGTAAGCAGTTCAATCACTGGTAGCTTGTTGTCAGGTGGTGGCTTTGGTGCAGATGGTGGTTTTGTGAAGTCGCTTGCGGTAGAAGGGTCCACTTATACCTTTAACTCTACGACTGGTGCAATTACAGTCACTGGCACTAACAACAGTACCTATGATTCTGCAAGCCACAAATTGGTGATTACGACGGCACAGGGTACTTTGTTGGTAGATATGGATGATGGTTCTTTCTCATTCACGCCGAAAAACACCAGTGTTGCGGGAACAGCATCGATTAATTACACCTTGAGTGACAAAGATGGTGATACCAGCTCTGCTACGCTCACTGTGAACGTTGCCAAAACAGTGGCAGCTATTCCACAAGTTGCACCAGAAGTGTCGAATAGCTTGGGTGCGTCCGGCCTGATTACATTGCCTGGCTTGTTAAATGTCGACTTGCTCAATTTTGCAAGCCGTCAGGCATTCACTGCCAGTGATGTGAATAACAACATTAGCAGTGTCACGATTGCTTACAACACGTTATTGGGAGTCTCTTTAGGCTCATCATTCCTGACCTATTCACAAGCGGTAGCGGATGAGTTAGGCTTAAACGTAAGTTATAACCAGAGCAATGGCCTGCTTGGCTTGCTTGGGGCCAACGGTAAGATGGTTATTACCTCTGCAGATGGCAGCACGATTGATAACCTCGCGATTAACGAGTTCTTGTCTACGGTCAAAGCCGGTACGCAGATTTTGAATCTGGGCTTGTTCCAGAACTTTACGATTACCGCTAGCGACAGCACCAATCTGCAAGATAGCGAGTCTGCAAGCAACTTGATTAATCTGAACCTATTGAGCAGCAACAATTCCAGCTCAATTCTGAATGGTGACAGTGGTAGCAACACAATCAATGGCACATCAGGGGATGACATCATCTACGGTTTCGCTGGTAACGATACCTTGAATGGTAATGCCGGTAACGACATTTTGCGTGGTGGTGCAGGGGATGACAAATTGGATGGCGGTGCAGGCAACGATATCCTGATTGGTGGTAAAGGCAACGATACCCTGACAGGCGGGGCAGGCGTGGATGTGTTTAAGTGGGATCAGGGGGATGATGTTAAAGTGAATAATCTGGTGCCGCGTGACACGATCACTGACTTTAATAAGAGCTCTGTCAGCCAGGGTGGCGACATTCTGGATGTGCGTGATTTGTTGCAAGGCGAGAACGCAGGCAACTTGGTAAACTACCTCCATTTTGAAAAATCAGGCACCGATACGATTATCCACATCAGCTCTAATGGTGGTTTCGCAACCGATGCGCACAATGTGTCTGGTAGCTTTAGCAGTGGTAATACAACGCAGCAGATTGTATTGAGTGGTGTAGACCTGACGACAGGTCAGACATCTGATGCGGCGATTATCTCTAACCTCTTGTCTCAGCAAAAACTTATTACTGATTAATCATGAGTGGCTGAAAAAAAAGCGACCTTAGGGTCGCTTTTTTTATTATGGATCATTTCTTAATAGTGCTGATTTGTAATGATTTGGATTAACCGCAGATGATGTGTTGCTTATAAGGTCGATTTAAACTACTAACATATCTACAAATTGATTCACCGGAAGTGCTTCTAGCTTAGCTTGGTCTTGGCAGAGTGCTAAGATTTCAGCTTGTTTGGTGGAGTCAAATCGGCGAGCGAGGTTCACTTTAAACTTTTTCACTAGCTCAGGGATGCCTTCACCTCGGCGACGGCGGTGACCAATTGGGTATTCCACAGCGATATTCCTAGATTCTGTACCATCTTTAAAGAAGATCTGGATTGCATTGGCAATCGAGCGTTTCTCTGGGTCCAGATAGTCACGAGTGTATTCCGCTTTTTCGACGCACGTCATTTTGTCGCGTAAGGCATCAATGCGCGGATCGGCGGCGGCCTCATCTTCGTAGTCTAACGCGGTCAGGCTCCCTTTGAGCAAGCCGACGGCCGCCATATATTGAATACAGTGGTCACGGTCTGCCGGGTTGTTCATTGGGCCAGTTTTGTCGATGATACGGATGGCTGATTCATGGGTGGTGATGACAATTTTTTCAATATTGGCGATGTCATCCAATGTTTGCAAGCGCTTGCCGACTTCCTGGTTTAACTGGAATGCTGATTCCACTGCCGTTTGTGCGTGAAACTCGGCTGGGAAAGAGATTTTGAACAGCACTTGCTCCATCACATAGCTGCCGTAAGGGCGCTGGAACTTGAAGGTGTTGCCTTTAAATAGCACATCATAAAAGCCCCAAGTTTTTGCCGTTAAGGCGCTTGGATAGCCCATTTCACCCTGTAAGGTCATCCAGGCCAGGCGTACCGCACGTGAGGTGGCGTCACCCGCTGCCCAAGATTTACGGGAGCCGGTATTGGGGCTATGGCGGTAGGTACGCAGGCTTTGGCCATCGACAAAGGCGTTAGACACGGCATTGATAATGTCTTGCTTGTTGCCGCCTAATAATTTAGTCACCACAGCCGTTGACGCGATTTTGACCAAAATGACGTGGTCGAGGCCGACGCGGTTAAAACTGTTTTCAAGCGCCAGCACGCCTTGAATCTCATGCGCCTTGATCATGGCGGTCAGCACTTCTTTCATCGTCAATGGTGCTTTACCTTCAGCGACGTGTTTACGTGACATATAGTCAGCAGAAGCCAGAATACCCCCTAGGTTGTCAGAGGGATGGCCCCATTCAGCCGCCAGCCAGGTGTCGTTAAAGTCCAGCCAGCGGATCATGGCACCAATGTTAAATGCCGCCAAAATAGGGTCTAACTGGTAAGAGGTGCCTGGTACTTTGGCGCCATTCGGCACAACAGTCCCGGCAATCACTGGCCCCAGTAGTTTGGTGCAGGCGGGGTAGTCCAACGCTTCAAAACCACAGCCCAAAGTATCCATCAGGCAATTACGGGCGGTGTCATACGCCTCACTGGAGTTGATTTCATAATCTGCCACGTAGTTGGCAATATCCACAATGACCTGGTCTGGGTCGGGACGGACGTTAGAAATATGGGCTGACATAATGTGTTTCTTTCAAATAAAAAGATTAAGCCACAGAGTAACAGAGGCTAAAAAAGCACGGGTTTCTCTGTGCTCTCTGTGTCCTCTGTGGCTAGACTAAGTTAACGTTTTTCCAGCGGCACAAATGGCCTGTTGTCGGGCCCGTTGTATTCGGCGTTCGGGCGAATAATTTTGTTGTCTATCCGTTGCTCAATCGCGTGCGCGACCCAGCCGGTGGTGCGTGAGATCACAAAAATAGGCGTGAACATGCCAGTAGGGATGCCCATCATGTGATAGCTGGAGGCGCTGTACCAATCCAGGTTGGGGAACATTTTTTTCTCGTTCCACATGATGTCTTCAATGCGGGCCGAAATGTCAAACAATTGCATATTGTCGGCATCTGCACACAGCGATTTGCTGACGGCTTTAATGGATTCATTACGCGGATCGGCAATGGTATAGACCGGATGACCAAAGCCAATGATGATTTCTTTGCGTGCCATTCTGGCTTTGATATCGGCCTCAGCTTCATCTGGCGACTGGTAGCGTTCGATAATCTCCATCGCCGCCTCATTGGCACCGCCGTGTTTGGGGCCACGTAAAGCACCAATCGCACCCGTGATGCAGGAATACAAATCAGATAGCGTGCCCGCGATCACGCGAGAGGTAAAGGTGGACGCATTAAACTCATGTTCTGCATAAAGTACCAGCGAGGTGTTCATAGCCTTGATGTGCAGCGCTGACGGTTTTTTGCCGTGCAATATGTGCAGAAAGTGCGCCGCGATAGAGTCATCATCGGTTTCTACCTCAATACGCACGCCGCGGTGGCTAAAGTGATACCAGTAAATGAGAATAGACCCAAAGCAGGCAATCAGGCGGTCCCCCAGCGCTTGTGCGCCAGCGGTATTGCGGTCAACCGCTTCCGGTTCTAAGGTCCCCAACATCGAGCAACCCGTGCGCATCACATCCATGGGATGCGCATTGGCAGGAATCTGTTCCAGCACGGCTTTAAGTGCACTGGGCAGGCCGCGTAGCTTTTTGAGCTTTTGATGATAGGCGGTGAGTTGTGGTTGGGTGGGCAGCTCGCCGTATATCAGCAAATAAGCGACTTCTTCGAAAGTGGCATGTTTAGCCAGTTCAAGGATATCGTAACCACGGTAATGCAAGTCATTACCGCTATGGCCTACGGTACAAATGGCCGTGGTGCCTGCAGCCACACCGGCCAGCGCGACGCCTTTTTTGCGTTTGGGGGCTTCGGTAGCGGGTGTGGTTGAATCTGTGGTGGTGTTCATCACTAAACTCCTTGTATTCTGTTGCGCGACTTTATTTGGTATACAGCGCGTCTAGTTTCTGTTCAAAAATGTGGTAGCCCAGATGCTCGTAAAGATCGGCACGCGTTTGCATCAAATCCAGCACATTCTTTTGTGTGCCGTCTTTGCGCACGCCTTGATACACCTTGAGCGCTGCCTGGTTCATGGCGCGGAAGGCCGACAATGGATACAGCACCATGCCCACGCCAACTGTGGCCAGTTCATCTACGGTGAACAGCGGCGTAGAGCCGAATTCGGTAATATTGGCCAGCACTGGCACTTTGACGGCGTCGACAAACTGCTGATACATGTTGAGGTCTGTCATCGCTTCTGGAAAAATCATGTCTGCTCCGGCTTCTACACAAGCGCAAGCGCGATCGATGGCTGACTGCAAACCTTCGACGGCCAGTGCATCGGTACGTGCCATGACGACAAAATCATCATCAGGTTTGGCATCGACTGCTGCTTTCACGCGGTCTACCATTTCGTCCAGGCTCACAATCGCTTTGTTAGGGCGGTGACCACAGCGCTTGGCGATGACCTGGTCTTCAATGTGCACGGCTGCTGCACCTGCTTTGGCTACACTTTTAATCGTGCGCGCAATATTAAATGCGCCGCCAAAGCCGGTATCAATATCCACCAGTAGCGGGGTATCCACCGCGTCGGTAATCCGGCGGACATCGACCAGCACATCTTCCAGGCCGGAAATCCCCAGGTCAGGCAGGCCCAAAGAACCGGCCGCCACGCCACCACCAGATAAATAGATGGCTTGAAACCCTGATTGTGTCGCCAGCATGGCGTGATAAGCGTTGATCGCGCCTATGATTTGCAATGGTTTTTCGGCGGCGAGTGCGGCACGAAAGCGTGCACCTGCTGAAGTTGTTTGTTGCATATTTGAATCCTTAATTTTTTGCCACAGAGAACACAGAGTTCACAGAGAGAGTCCTTCAACATTGATTGAATACTCATAAACTGAGTAGAAAAGTCTCAGGTTTTCTCTGTGTGTTCTGTGACCTCTGTGGTTAAGTATTAAAAAAATGCTTTTTCAGCATCTTCCGGCATGGCAACCCCAGTTTGCTTGGCTTTTTGCAGCACTTCCCAGAAGTAACGATAGGTCGCGCGGTCATGCAATTCACCGGCATACTGAATCGGGCCCCAGTCTGCCGCTTGCGCAGCCAGCAGAATATTGGCGGCGTCAGTCACCTCGTCGTAGTTGGGTTTCATGGCATCCACAATCGCCTGAATTTGCGTTGGATAAATACTCCACATGCGCATAAAACCAAACTCGTTGCGCGCCCGTGAGGCGTCGCTGTAGGTCACTTCTACGTTTTTCAGGTCCAGCGTCACGTTGTGCGCAGGCACCACGCCATTAGCCAGGGCTGCAGAGACGACTTCAGCTTTGGCACGTGCCAGCAAGCGGTGGTCAAACTGGCCAGGGCTGCGCATAGCTGTAGCAGGGATCGCGCCATGGTGCGCACTGACAAAGTCCATCAGACCGAAATCCAATACCTGTAACCAGGGCAGTTGCGCAATCTCGTGCACTTGCCTGAGTGCGCCATGGGTTTCAATCAGGATATGCACCGGTATTTCACGCATGATGCCGTGCTGTTTTGCCACTTGCTGAATGTAGCTGATCATTTCACGTGCTTGTGCGATGTCTGTGCATTTAGGAATCGTGATATAGCTAAGCACTTCACCGGCGCCACCAACCAAAATATCAATGTCTTTTTTCCAATGCGGATGGGTGTAGTCATGAATACGCGCACCGGCCATCTTGTATTGGTTGGCCGCAGAGTTCAGCACACGCACAATCATTTCGGCATGTACTAGTTCCTGGCCGCTGGCGGCACCGTCTTCGCAGTCGCAGGTAATATCAAACACCGGGCCAACCCCATTAGGCGTGGCCGGGTCTTGCAGTGATAATGCTTTTAGAATCAGCTTTTCACTACCTGCAAAGTGTTCACAGGCCGGAATTACCGGAAACGGTTTTTCGCCGCCAAAAAGAGCCTGATTGGGATGAACAGCCATGTTTAGTTTCCTTTGCGTGGAATAAGAACGGTATAGTCGAGATCGAGCACCACGTGCGGGTGATAACCCTGCGTGGTTTTAATGTTTTCCAGCGTCGCGGGCGGCATATTCTTCACACCCACCATCCGTAAGCGCAACGCGCCTAATTCCGCATGGGGCAGGGACCATTTATCCAGCACCTTAGTCATGCAGTAAATGGTGTCACCGGCATAGCTCGGATTGGCATGCGTGCCGCCATTAATCGCCACAATCGCTATGGCATTTTCCAAGCCTTCGTAACTCAAGGTGCGGCAGGCTGAAATCACCACACCGCCATAGACCAGGCATTGGCCTTGCGGCGTGCTTTTCATCAGGTGAGCATCAAAGTGCAGGCGCGCATTGTTCTGGTATAAATGCGTGGCCATGGTATGGTCGCTTTCATTGATGGTCAGACCAGATGGGTGACGCAGACATTCGCCGACTTCGTAGTCATCCCACCAGTATTTGCCACCGGTGGCGGTGCCCAGGCTGCTGTTCAGTGTAAAGTTGGCTGGAATCGCTAATGATTCTGCGCTCACAAACTCCGGCAGCTCAGGAATCACTGTTTCTGGCGCAGGGGCTTCTAGGTTCTTTTTGTGCACCATGACCCAGCGCACCCAGCTCAGTACTGGTTGTTGGTGCTGGTTGATGCTGGTAGAGTGTACCCAAACCACGCCATTTTTGCCGTTAGAATTCTGTTTGAGGCCAATCACTTCACTGGCGGTGGTCAGCGTATCGCCGACGTACACCGGCTGTATAAAACGCACGTCGGCGTAACCCAGGTTAGCCACGGCATTAACTGAAATGTCAGGCACAGTTTTACCAAAGGCAATATGAAACGCCAGCAGGTCATCAATCGGCGCTTGTGTATAGCCTAATGACTGCGCAAGTGGCTCGCTGCAATGCACCGGGTTACGTGCGCCCGTGAGCGCAATATACAGCGCCGTATCGCCAGCCGTGATGGTACGTGGCGTGGCGTGCTGGATGATTTCACCCAGTACAAAGTGTTCAAAAAAACGTCCGGTGTTGATTTTTGTGCTCATGTTCAACTCCTTTATATGAACTCTTCTTCCAGCTCGGCAATGGCCGCTGCCAGTTGAATCAAGCGTTGTGCGGCTTTGATATGGTGATGTTCGACCAATTTGTCATTCACTACCACCGTGCCGCGCCCAACTTCATTGGCTTCTTTGAGGGCTTTGATAATCAGCCGTGCATGCTCAACTTCTGCGCGCTGCGGCGTATAGGCGTCATTGCAGTAGGCAATTTGCGCCGGATGCACCAGAGATTTACCGTCCATGCCAATGTCGCGACCAATGCGGCACGCATATTCAAACGAATGCATGTTTTTAAAGTCTGAGGTGATGCCGTCAATCACACCTTTGCCATAAGCGCGTGCGGCCAATATCACCAGGGATAAAGAAGTCAGAATGGCGGAGCGTTCATGCGTCACGCGGGCGTGTAGTTGTGAAATCAGGTCTGAGGTCGCCATTACCATACAGATCACGCGATCGGAGGCGGCGGCAATTTCCTTGGCGTTTAACACGGCCAGCGGACTTTCTATCATCACCATCATGGGCACGTCTTTGCCGCCCGCATCATCTAATAATTGCTGCGCCTGCAACACATCCTCGCGTGACTCTATATTAGGAAACAGGATCGCATCGGCACCGATGTTGGCCACCGCTTGAATATCGTCATGGCCCCAGATCGAGTGCAGGTCGTTGACGCGCACCACGACTTCTCTTTTGCCATAGCCGCCTTCTTTAACTGCATTCACCACGTTATGGCGTGATTGGATTTTGGCATCGACCAGAATAGGGTCGCCCAAGTCAAGGATGACAGAGTCGGCCGCAAGCGTGCGTGCACGTTCCAGATAATGCTGGTTACAGCCGGGAACGTATAGCATCGAGCGTCTTGGTCTGAGTGCATATGACATGGGGTTTCCTTCGTTGCGGCAAGAAATTGGATTTATTATTCATGAATAAAAAAAGTGTGTCAACAAATATCTTATGTCTTATATAAGATATAAAACAGTGGACAACAAAAAAACGCTGTGATATAAATTAAAAAACTTATTTTAGGTGCAATTTAATGGTGCCAATCATGAATGGAGTCAGATCTATGGATAAGCAGTTGGGGTCACCGAGTTACAGGCCGCTGTATGACCAGATTAAGGTGCTAATCACGCAAAGCTTGATCGGAGGGGAGTGGCGTCCAGGCGATATGATTCCCAGTGAGATTGACCTGGCGCAACGATTTAAAGTCAGTCAGGGCACGGTGCGCAAGGCGATTGATAGCTTGGCGACAGAAAATATCTTGATCCGTCGCCAGGGTAAAGGCACCTTTGTAGCCACGCACAACCAGGACGACGTCAAGCTGCGCTTTTTGCGCCTGACCGCTGAAAACGGCCAAAAGGAAATGCTGCAGAATGAGTTTATCTCCTGCATTAAAGGCAAGGCCAGTGTGCATATTGGCAAGGTGCTGGAAATGAAAGCCGGTGCCACGACCATTGATGTGAAGCGCTTGCTGACATTTTCCGGTAGGCCATTGATTTATGACCATATTATTGTGCCTGCCGCACCGTTTAAAGGTTTGAACCGCGCCAAGGTCGAAGAAAGCAATGGCTCGATGTATAGCATGTATGAGTCGCAGTTTGGCGTGCGTATGATCCGCGCCGAAGAGCGGATTAAAGCCGTGGCAGCCGATGCCGAAGTCGCGAAAGCATTGGGCTTGAAAGAAGGTTATCCATTGCTGAGTATAGAGCGCGTGTCATTTACTTATGGCGATAAGCCGATGGAGTGGCGTTTGGGCTTGTGTTTGACGGATGATCACCACTACATGAGCGAACTGGAATAGGGAGACTTTTTGAAAACGCATTTTCGCGTTGTTGGACTTAGCTTGCTGTACTGATCGTAAATTCTGCGCTTGTCCGTCTAACCAAAATGCATTTTGAAGAGTCTTGTTTGAACTCAAGGCTGTTGTAATAGAAAGAAGAGATCACAAATGGACGATTTAAAGCAACGTGCGCTGGATTACCACCAGTTTCCCAAACCAGGGAAACTAAGCGTGGAATCGTCCAAGCCTTGTGCGACACAGCACGATTTATCGCTGGCTTATACGCCAGGCGTAGCTATGCCAGTGCTCGAAATTGAGGCGGATCCAGCCAATGCCTATAAATATACCAATAAAGGGAATTTAGTGGCGGTGATTACCGACGGCACTGCGGTGTTAGGCTTGGGTAATGTTGGCGCCCTGGCGGGCAAGCCTGTCATGGAAGGCAAGGGTGTGTTATTCAAGCGCTTTGCTGATATTGATGTGTTTGATATTGAGGTCAACGCTGCGACGCCGGATGAGTTTATCCAGACCGTAGTGAATATCGCACCAACCTTTGGTGGTATTAACCTCGAAGATATTGCTGCGCCACACTGTTTTTATATCGAAAACGAATTGAAAAAGCGCCTGGACATCCCGGTATTTCATGATGATCAGCATGGCACGGCGGTGATCGTCGCCGCCGCTTTGTTAAACGCACTTGAGCTCCAAGGCAAAACGTTGCCCCGCGCCAAAATTGTGTTTTTAGGCGCGGGCGCAGCGGGTTGTTCGTGTGCCAAGTTACTCAAGTTAATGGGCGCCACCAATATCACCATGGTCGATCGCAAAGGCGTGCTGGATACCAGTCGTGATGATTTGCATGATAACAATCGTGAACTGGCGATTGCAGCAGGCAATGTCAACACGCTGGCGGATGCCATGCAGGGCGCTGATGTGTTTATCGGTGTATCCGCTAAAAATGGGTTGCCAGCAGAGTTGGTGACTAGCATGGCGGCCAAGCCGGTGATTTTTGCTTTAGCGAATCCTGATCCTGAAATTTTACCCAGCCAGGTCTTTGCCTTGCGTGATGACGTGATTATGGCCACCGGCCGCAGCGATTTCCCTAACCAGGTCAACAATGCCTTGTGTTTCCCTTATCTGTTTCGCGGTGCACTAGATGCTAAAGCCAAACAGATTACCGAGCAGATGAAAGTTGCCGCTGCCAAAGCGCTGAGCCAGTTGGCGCGCGAGCCAGTGCCTGCGCAGGTACTTGAGGCGTATCAGTTACAGTCTTTATCGTTTGGAAAAGACTACATCATCCCTAAACCGTTTGATCCACGTTTGATGGAATACGTGGCTGGCGCCGTGGCGCGCGCGGCCAACGCAGTTGAGTAAGTGTCGTTAGCATGATTGTTAAAAAGCAAAAAAAACAGCGGCCCAAGAATCTGGATTTATTCACGATTCGCTTGCCGGTGAATGCCGTGGTGTCCATTTTGCACCGCGCCAGTGGGGTGGTGCTGTTTTTGATCCAGCCATTGTTGTTGTGGGCCTTGTATTTGTCGTTGTCGAGCGCACAAGGCTATGCCAGCGTGGCCGCGCAATGTCAGCAATGGCCAGTCAAGTTGCTGATCACTGTACTGGCGGGTGCATTTTTTCATCATTTTTATGCCGGTATTCGCCATCTGGCGATGGATGTGCACTGGATGACGACATTGCAAAAAGCGCGCTTTTCGAGCCGTGTGGTGTTGTGGCTGGTCGCTGTCACCATGGTGAGCGTGATCTGGGCGATCTGGGTGAAAGGCGAGTATGTTGTTTGAGTTACTGACCGCCAAATACCCAGGCATGCGTCGCTGGTTGACGCAGCGTTTGTGTGCGCTGTCGATGGCGGTGGTCTTGCTGTTGTTGTGGTTGCGCGTGATGTGGCTGTCGCCACAAAGTTTTAATGAGTGGCAGGCCTTATTTGCACCATGGTGGTGGCGCTTGCTGACGCTGTGGTTTTTTGTCTGCATGCTGTTGCATGCCTGGTTGGGCGTGCGGGATGTGCTGCGTGATTATGTGCCGCATTTAGGTAGTCGCAATGTGTTGCAATGGCTGGTGAATATCTCGGTATGTGGCAATGCGCTAGCCGTGATGTGGATTTTATTTGGAATGGATTTTTAAGGTGAGTGGCATGACCAATACAGCCAATACGACCGGTGCAAGCAAACTTCAGCATCATCAGGTAGATGCCGTCATCATTGGCGGTGGCGGTGCAGGCCTGCGTGCCGCGCTGCAACTGGCTGAGTCAGGTGCCGATGTCGCCGTCTTGTCCAAAGTGTTCCCAACTCGCTCACACACCGTGGCGGCGCAGGGGGGTATCGCAGCAGCGCTGGGTAATGTGTCTGACGATAACTGGCTATGGCATATGTATGACACCATTAAAGGCTCGGATTACCTAGGTGACCAGGATGCGATCGAGTTTATGTGCCGCAATGCCGCCAAAGCGATTATCGAGCTGGAGCATTTTGGCATGCCGTTTGACCGCCTGGAAAACGGCCGTATTTTTCAACGCCCATTTGGCGGCATGACGCGCAATTTTGGTGAAACACCGATTTCACGTACCTGCGCCGTGGCAGACCGCACCGGCCATGCCATGTTGCATACCTTGTATCAGCGCAATATTAAAGCCAATACCCAGTTTTTAATCGAGTGGTTTGCACTCGACCTCATTCGAGATAGCGACGGCGATGTGCTGGGCGTGATCGCGCTGGAAATTGAAACTGGTGATATCCATGTCATTCACGCCAAAGCCACCATGCTGGCGACGGGCGGCGGTGGCCGTATTTTTCAGGCCAGTACCAATGCCTATATCAATACCGGCGACGGTTTGGGCATGGCGGCGCGGGCGGGCTTGCCTTTGCAGGATATGGAATTCTGGCAGTTTCACCCGACCGGCGTACTCAATGCCGGGGTGCTGATTACCGAGGGCGTGCGCGGCGAAGGGGGTTATTTAGTCAATAGCGACGGCGAGCGCTTTATGGAGCGCTATGCGCCCAGTGCCAAAGACCTCGCTAGCCGTGATGTGGTGTCGCGCGCCATGGCAACTGAAATTAAAGAAGGCCGCGGCATCGGCAAGCATAAAGATGCGGTGTTTCTCAAGCTGGATCATTTAGGCGAAGACATCATCAGCAAGCGCCTGCCTGGCATTCGCGAAATTGCCAAAACCTTTGCTGGCGTTGACCCAACGAATGATCCTATCCCAGTGGTGCCGACGGCGCATTACATGATGGGAGGCATCCCGACCAATCTCGACGGTCAGGTGGTGATGCATGACGGGCAGTCTGAACGCGTTGTCAATGGATTGTATGCCGTGGGTGAATGTGCCTGTGTGTCTGTGCATGGCGCCAATCGTTTGGGTTCCAATTCCCTGTTAGACCTGGTGGTATTTGGTAAAGCCGCAGGCGACAAAATGGCCGCCGATATCGCCACCAGCAAAGCGCATAAACCCTTACCCGCCAATGTCGCCGATGCCACGCTGGCACGTGTGAATCGGTTGGAAAGCGCTGGCGCTGGCGAAAAAGTAGCCGAAGTTGGCTTGATTATGCGCCAAACCATGCAAAAACACTGTGGCGTGTTCCGTTTCCCTGATTTGCTGGAGCAGGGCGTTGATGCGATTAAACAAGTCGACCTGCAAGCACAGCACTTGAGAATTACCGATAAAAGCAAAGTATTTAACACCGCCCGCGTCGAAGCGTTGGAGCTGGATAACCTGATGCAAGTGGCGCAGGCCACCATGCAAGCGGCACATGCCCGCCAGGAAAGCCGCGGCGCGCATGCGCGTGAAGATTATCCTGAGCGTGACGATGCACAGTGGCTCAGCCATTCGCTGTATTTTGCCCATGAGCAAAAACTGGCCTATAAACCGGTGCGCCTGAATCCATTGACCGTAGAACCATTTGAGTTGAAGAAAAGGGTGTATTGATATGCGTTTCTCTATCTATCGTTTTAACCCGGACGTAGACACAAAACCCTATATGCAGGATTACGACGTCACGCTGGAAGACAGCGACCAGATGTTGCTGGATGCCTTGATGCGCATTAAAGAGCTGGATGAGTCGCTGAGTATGCGTAAGTCCTGCCGTGAAGGTGTCTGTGGTAGCGATGCCATGAATATCAATGGTAAAAACGGCCTAGCCTGTATTACCAAACTCAGTGAGTTGCAGGAGCCGGTGGTGTTACGTCCCATGCCTGGCCTGCCGGTGATCCGTGACCTAGTGGTCGACATGACGCAGTTTTTTGACAACTATCACTCGGTGATGCCGTATTTGCAAAACCATGACACGCCGCCAGACACCGAGCGCCTGCAAAGCCCGGAAGACCGAGCCAAGCTTGATGGTATGTATGAGTGCATTTTATGCGGCGCTTGCACCACCTCGTGTCCGAGCTTCTGGTGGAACCCGGACAAGTTTGTCGGTCCGGCCGGGCTGATGCAGGCCTACCGTTTTATTGCCGATAGCCGCGACCAGGAGCAGGACGCGCGCCTGGAAAACCTAGAAGACCCTTACCGTTTGTATCGTTGCCATAACATCATGAACTGTACCGATGTGTGCCCGAAAAAACTCAATCCGAATGCGGCGATTGCAGCGATTAAAGACCTCAAGATTGAAAAGGCCAAGGCACATAATGCAGCCAAGTCAGGCGATGCAAAACCAGGCAAGAAAATTTTTGGCATCAAGGTGTTATAGGAGCGCTAATGTTGAATGCGGAAATTTTACGTGAAGCAGAGCAGCGGCGCCTGACCTGGCGTTGCCGCCGAGGCATGCTCGAGCTGGATATCGTGTTGCAACGCTTTGTCAGTGAGCACTTTAGCGGATTAACGCTGGCCGAAATGGAACAGCTCGATGCCTTGCTTGAACTGCCAGACAACATGTTTTGGGACTTGATACAGGGTGTCAACTCACAACCTGGCATGGCGGAATCCGCCGCTATTCTTGAAAAATTAAGAGCGAGCCGACCGACGGCAGAACAGGAAACCGCATGAGTCAGCACATGGGAGAAGAGCCAATTGCACTGGATGCCAGCGCATTGGGGGATTACTGGCCAGGCATACAGCTGTATTACCCGCCGGTGAAGTATGCACCGAGCCTGGGCATTTATGAAGACATGGAGCAGGCGGCTAACCGCATGGTTAAGCACGCCCATTTCACCAATGCGCATACGCTGATTTTTGACCTGGAAGACGGCTGTCGACAGAAAGAAATGAGCCGCACTTTGCTGCGCCAGGAGTTGCCCAAGCTGCGCAAGGTAAATGAACGCGTGACGATTGCCATTCGTGCCAATTCCTTCCGTACTGACGAGTACGAAGAGGATATGAAACTGGTGCGCGACATGGGCGAGTATATCGACGTCGTCATGCTGGCCAAGGCGGGGGAGTCTTACGGCGCGGCTGAAGTGCGCGATCTGTCCAGCTTTTTGCTCAGTATCAATCCGCATATCACCATCCAGCCGATTATCGAGCACCCGAAGTCGCTCAAAATCGCGCCGGAACTCATGCAATACGACACCGTGAAACACGTGGTGTTTGGTATTCATGACTTTTCAAAAGCGCTGGGCATCCACATCACGCCCGAGCACTGGATTGAAGAATTATTTTACTTTATTAACCAGCTGATTTTTGAAGCCAGGATTGCCGGTAAAGGCGTGATTGGCGGCGTGGAAACATTGATCGGCAGCAACATCATGCCAGACAAGTTTGTCGAGCCGCACGATGTGCGCCGCTGGCTGGATTTGCATGGTGATCACGAGTCACGCGTGGTGTACAAGCATGCCTGCCAGGAGGCCGCGATGGGCCTGACCGGCAAGCAGGTGATCCATCCTGGCCATATCCATTTGTGTAAAACCGCTTATACACCGTCACCGACTGAAATTAACCAGAAAGTGGCCATTTTAAAAGCGGCGATTGAAGCGGATGCCTTGCTAGGTGGTGCGATCAAGTTTGATGGCGAAATGCTGGATCCACCCATGTTTGGTAAAGCCTTGCAGACCTTGCTGCGCGCACATGCCTTGCGTGCGCTCAAAGTGAGCGATATGGAGTTTGCATTACATGTCTTGCAGTTGATGCCAGCGCAAGTAGTCCGCCAAAACTGGCCTTATGGCATTTTGCTTTAAGAAATTCATTTTTAGCGCGAATCGCGGTGTTGCAGGCTGTTATTCATGGGTACTCGAAATCCTCATGTACTTTAAGTACATTCCGGTTTCTGTGTTCCGTGCGCCTTGTGCTTCATCCCGCTCGCGCATTGATGCGTCTATTTGAGAGATTTTAAAAAGCATTTTCAAAAGAAATGCAAAATCAGCATCGCATAAACCATGCATGCACAGAGTGAATGGAAAGGTTTGAACATGACACAGTTAGCCCCTTATCCACAATGGCAATGGGATATCCCTGAGTTTTTTAATATCGGGGTAGCTTGTAGTGATCGCCATCTGGGCACGGCCAAAGCCGAGGAAATTGCCATGATTGTAGAGGACGACACCTTTGGCACCAGTACTATCACCTTTGGCGAACTGGCTAGCCGTACTGACCGCTTTGCCCAGGTATTGCGTGAGTTGGGTGTGGCGCCGGGGGACCGTGTGTTGATTCGCCTGCCTAACAGTCTGGATTATCCAACCGCTTTTTTAGGCACCATGAAAACTGGCGCAATTTCGGTGCCAACCTCTACGTTGCTTACCGCAGAGGAGGTGGCTTATCTGGCGAAAGATTCTGGTGCTGTCGTGCTGGTGACCGATGCTGCCGCCTGGGCGGGGATGTCGACCAAAATGCAGCAGAATATTGCACAGACGCCTCACCTCAGGCATATCATATTGACGCAATTACAAACCGAACTCTCTGATTCGACGGTATTTAATGTATTGTCACTGGAAGTGGCATTGGCTGCCGTGCAACAGGCTGCCCCGGCCTATCAGACCCGTAGCGACGATGCGGCTTATCTGGTGTATACCTCGGGCACGACAGGTTATCCCAAAGGCGTGTTGCATGCGCACCGTGCCTTGCTGGGGCGCCAAACCGCGGCGCAATACTGGTTTAACTATAGCGAAACTATGCAAGACCGCATCATGCATTCTGGCAAGTTTAACTGGACCTATGTGCTGGGTACGGGCCTCATGGATCCGTTATACCTGGGCAAAACAGTGATTGTGCATGAGGGTAAAAACGATGCGCAAAAATGGCTGGACCTGATCGCCAAGCATGGTGCCACCATTTTTATCGGCGTGCCGACCATTTATCGCCAGTTGCTGCAAAAAACACAGGCCGCCCAAGCCGACGTGCCTAGTGTGCGTCATTTTATGAGTGCCGGTGAGCATTTGTCAGACGAAGTGCTGACGCAGTGGCGTGAGCGCTTTGGCCTGGATATTTATGAAGCCGTTGGCATGAGTGAGTTCTCATACTACCTGTCGCAAAGTGTGTTCCGGCCGATTCGTGCCGGATCCGCAGGCTTCCCGCAACCCGGGCACGCTATTGTGCTGCTGAATCCTGAAACGCTAGAACCGGTCGCTGAAGGCGAGGAGGGCATGATTTGCGTGCCTGATAACGATCCTGGCTTGTTTTTAAACTACTGGAACCTGCCGGAAGAAACGGCCAAATACAAACACGATGGCTACTTTTTTACGGGCGACTATGCAAAATACGACGCCGATGGTTATCTGTGGTTTTTGGGCCGCAAGGACGACATTATCAAGAGCTTTGGTTACCGCGTGTCACCGTACGAGATTGAACGAGTTTACAAAGGCCATCCGGCGGTGGCGGATTGTGCCGCTGTGGGGGAAGAGATTGAAAAAGACAAGCTGCTGGTGGTGATTTATGTCATCCCTAAACCGGAGGCCGAGATTGCGCCAGAAGAACTGATCGCCTTTGGTAAGCAGAATCTGGCTGCCTATAAAGCGCCGAAAACCGTCTATTTGGCTCACGAGTTTCCACGCACCAAAAATGGTAAAATCTTGCGTAAAGATGTCAGCCCCGCCATTGCCTATTTAAAAAGCAATGCCCGTTGAAGATGCCGCCTAATGAACAACTAATGGCAAAGAAACCCCATGGCCCTGATTAAAACCCAAGACTTTATCGAGAGTATTGCAGATGCTTTGCAATATATCTCTTATTACCATCCTGAGGATTATATCCAGGCGCTGGCGGCTGCTTATGACAAAGAGGCATCACCCGCGGCCAAAGATGCGATTGCACAGATTTTGACCAATTCGCGCATGTGCGCGGAGGGTAAACGCCCGTTGTGCCAGGATACCGGCATCGTAGTGGCATTTATCAAGGTTGGCATGCAGGCGCGCTTTGAAGGTGATATGACCATTGAAGAAATGGTCAACGAAGGCGTGCGTCGGGCTTATCTGCACCCTGACAATACCTTGCGTGCCTCAATTGTGAATGACCCGGCGGGTGCGCGTAAAAATACACGCGACAACACGCCAGCGATTACCCATGTCGAGATGGTGGCCGGCGATAACGTCGATATCCAGATTGCGGCAAAAGGTGGCGGCTCTGAGAATAAATCCAAGCTGGCGATGTTGAACCCCAACGAAAGCATTGTCGACTGGGTGCTGGAAGTCGTACCTGAGATGGGCGCTGGCTGGTGCCCACCGGGTATGTTGGGCATAGGCATAGGTGGCAGTGCAGAAAAAGCCATGCTGCTGGCCAAAGAGTCACTGATGGCACCGATTGATATCCAGGCCTTGCAGGCACGTGGTGCGCAAAATCGCATTGAAGAACTGCGGTTGGAGCTGTATGAAAAGGTCAATCAGTTAGGCATAGGCGCGCAAGGGCTGGGCGGTTTGACGACCGTGCTCGATGTGAAAATTCTGGATTATCCGACCCACGCGGCGAGTTTGCCGGTGGCGATTATCCCTAACTGTGCAGCCACACGGCATGTGCACTTTACGCTGGATGGTTCTGGTGCGGCTGTACTGACGCCCCCAAGCCCGGATATTTACCCGGATGTGCACTGGGCACCTAGCCCGCAAGCCAAACGAGTAAACCTGGAAACCGTGACGCGTGAAGAAACACAGGCCTGGAAAACTGGCGATACCTTGTTGCTCACAGGAAAAATCCTGACGGGCCGTGATGCGGCGCACAAGCGCATCCAAACCATGCTGGCTAACGGTGAGCCCTTGCCGGTGGATTTTACCAACAAGTTTATTTACTACGTCGGCCCGGTGGAAGCGGTGCGTGACGAAGCGGTGGGCCCCGCTGGGCCAACGACTGCAACGCGTATGGATAGCTACACTGATATGATGCTCAACACCGGTTTACTAGGTTCGATTGGTAAAGCCGAGCGCGGCGAAGAAGCGCTGGTCGATATTGCCAAGCATAAATCGGTATACCTGATGGCCGTGGGTGGCGCGGCATATCTGGTCAGCAAGGCGATTAAAAAGTCCCGCGTGCTAGCGTTTGCCGAATTAGGCATGGAAGCGATCTATGAGTTTGAGGTCGTCGATATGCCAGTGACCGTCGCAGTCAGTGCAGATGGTGAGTCTGTGCACAATACCGGCCCGGCATTATGGAAAAAAACCATTGCTTTGCACGCGGTTTAATCACCACCAGTAATGTGAGCGCAATCACTGTGAGGACGCACGAATTGGTGAAAGATACGTCATACGACTAAATGTCATCATGGAGTGAGTATGATAAAAATAAACACTGGGGTAATGGGTTTGATGGCCGGTTTGGCCATCAGTATCAGTTTACCTGCGCATGCCGAGTCTGCGCTGGAGTATTTTACCGATAGCAGCGGCCGCTATGGCGGGCCATCGCTGGAGGATCAGGTGGCTTTGATGGACAGAGATCACAACGGTTTTGCCGATGTGTTTGAAGTGCGAGCCTACCTGGAAAAGCAGCACGGTAAAGGTTACCAGAAAGAATTACTGGATAAATGGGAGTCGTCTGCTCAGGGTAAGAGTTGCAGTACCCCATTTGCCAAAGAGTTATATGGAGACAGTACGCGCTGACCGCATGAGTGTTGTTTTGTTGCTGTCGGCGGCTGTCAATTGCGTCAATTGCTGGAATGTTACAAGCAGTTAACATTCTGGCGGATGGACTGGATTATAATCAAACGAGAAGAAATCCTCGCGGTCAGCCTCTGGTTGGTGTGTCACACACCTGGTGATTCGTCTAAGAAAAAGTGCTGACCCGTTCCCCGACTTTTGTTTTATTGGTAGAGCCTACACATCATGTTACAAGCATACGAAACTCACGTTAAAGAGCGCGCCGCGCAAAACTTACCTCCTTTACCGCTCAATGCAGAACAAGTCGCTGCACTGGTCGAGCTATTAAAAGCCCCGCCTGCAGGTCAAGAGGCATTGTTGGTCGACCTGTTGCAAAACCGTATTCCGGCAGGGGTAGATCAGGCGGCCTATGTTAAAGCCGCCTTTCTGGCCGATGTGGCCAATGGCAAATCGAGTTCACCATTAGTTAGCGCTGAAAAAGCGGTTGAACTGCTAGGCACCATGCTAGGTGGTTACAACGTGCAGGCCCTGGTGGCGCTGCTGGATACCCCGATGGCCGCGCATGCTGTTAAAGCATTATCGACGACGATTTTGATGTTTGATGCGTTTCATGATGTGGACGCCAAAATGAAAGCAGGTAATCCGCATGCCAAGGCATTGATCGAATCCTGGGCGGCGGCTGAGTGGTTTACCAGCAAGCCAGCACTGGCAGAAGCCATCAAAGTGGTCGTATTTAAACTGGATGGCGAAACCAATACCGATGACTTGAGCCCGGCACAAGATGCCTGGAGCCGTCCGGATATTCCATTGCACGCCAAAGCCATGTTGATCAACCGCATGAGCGATGGCTTAAGCACCATCGAAAGCCTCAAGCAAAAAGGCTTACCACTGGCCTATGTTGGCGATGTGGTCGGCACGGGTTCTTCACGTAAATCGGCGATCAACTCAGTGCAATGGTGGATGGGTGACGATATTCCGTTTATCCCGAACAAACGCAACGGTGGCGTGGTGATTGGCAACAAAATTGCTCCTATTTTCTTTAATACGGCAGAAGACTCCGGCGCCTTGCCGATTCAGTGTGATGTCTCCAAGCTCAATACTGGTGATGTCATTGTGATCAAGCCGTTTGCCGGCGAAGTGTTGTCAGAAGCGGGTGAGGTATTGGCCACGTTTGAGATGAACCCAGTCACGCTGGCCGATGAAGTACGCGCCGGTGGCCGTATTCCATTAATCATTGGTCGTGGCCTGACCGCTAATGCGCGTAAAGCCTTGGGCTTGGGCGACAGTGATACATTTATTAAATCTATTCCGGCCAAAGATACTGGCAAAGGCTATACGCTGGCTCAGAAAATGGTTGGTCGCGCCTGTGGCTTGCCCGAAGGTGTAGGCGTGCGTCCAGGCACTTACTGTGAGCCTAAAGCGACCACGGTCGGCTCACAAGATACCACCGGTGGTATGACACGTGATGAGCTGAAAGAATTGGCCTGTCTGGGCTTTAGTGCCGACTTGGTCATGCAGAGCTTCTGCCATACTGCGGCTTACCCGAAACCAGTCGACATCAAGCTACAACATGAGCTACCTGAGTTTATGTCCAGCCGTGGTGGCGTCAGTTTGCGTGCCGGTGATGGGGTGATTCACTCCTGGCTCAACCGACTGATTTTGCCTGATACCGTCGGTACCGGTGGTGACTCGCATACCCGTTTCCCAATCGGTATCAGCTTCCCGGCAGGGTCTGGCCTGGTGGCGTTTGCCGCAGCGACAGGTGCGATGCCGCTAGATATGCCGGAATCTGTTTTGGTACGCTTTAAAGGCGAAATGCAGCCAGGCATCACCTTACGTGACCTGGTCAATGCGATTCCATACGCAGCGATTCAGGAAGGCACGCTGACTGTGGGTAAACAAGGCAAGAAAAACGTATTTAACGGCCGCGTGCTCGAAATCGAAGGCTTGCCAGATTTAAAAGTTGAGCAAGCATTTGAACTGGCCGATGCGTCTGCCGAGCGTTCTGCCAATGGTTGCACTGTGTTGCTGAACAAAGAGCCGGTGATCGAGTTTCTTAACTCCAACATTGTGCTGATGCAAAACATGATTGAAAACGGCTATGCCGATGCACGCACGCTGGAGCGCCGGATTGCCAGCATGAAAGCCTGGCTGGCAAAACCAGAGCTACTGCAGCCGGATAGCGATGCTGAATATGCGCACGTCATCGAGATCGACCTGGCTGAGATCAAAGAACCATTGGTCGCATGCCCGAATGACCCGGATGACATCAAACCCTTATCCGCCGTGGTAGGTGACAAAATCGACGAAGTCTTTATTGGTAGTTGCATGACCAACATCGGCCATTATCGCGCCGCTGGCAAAGTGCTTGAAGGCGCTGGTGGTATTCCTACCCGCCTGTGGATTGCGCCGCCTACCCGCATGGATGAGGCGCAGTTACGCGCTGAAGGCGTCTATTCGACCTTTGGCGTGGCTGGCGCACGTACTGAGGTGCCAGGCTGTTCGTTGTGCATGGGTAACCAGGCACGCGTGGCAGACAAAGCCACGGTGTTTTCTACCTCTACGCGAAACTTTGATAACCGCATGGGTAAAGATGCACGTGTTTACCTCGGGTCTGCCGAGCTGGCCGCCGTCTGTGCCAAGTTGGGCCGTATGCCTACTATGCAAGAGTACATGGATACGCTGGGCAGCAAGCTGACCAATACGGCTGAGATTTACAAATATCTCAACTTTAATCAGATGACTCAGTATGCAGGCTCTTTGGAAAACGTGAAAAAAGTCATTCCGATCCAAGAAACCGCATAATCGCGAATCATTTAAGTCATCAACAAAGGGAGCGTAAGCTCCCTTTGTTGTTTTTAAGGTAGGACATATCCTTGCAACTGTAAAACCTGGGAGGCCTTCTCACTGCGACTTGCTGTTTTGATTATGATGTATTTGCTGACGTCAATAATGCGATGTAACGCTGCGTCATTAGCACTGATTGATTCAATCCATTTTCAATGTCAAAGGAGAAGTTCATGAAACCGTTCGAACAAGGCTTGGTTAACTATCAACAACGTTTGCTGTCACATGATTACGGTCAGGTATTTTGCCGTTTTGATGCCGAGCAACAAGCGTTATGGAGCTATATAAATCAACCCCAGCGCATTCCCTGCATCAACCATGCCTTACTCAAGAACTTGCATCAGCATCATGCGGATATCCAGCGCAGTGGTGGTTATGTGCAGACTAAGAGTGAAAGCGTGCTGCCCATTCGTTACTCCGTGTTTGCCTCAGCAACCCCTGGTTATTTTAATATGGGCGGTGACTTGCAAAAAATGGCGGCTGCCATCCGTCAGCAAGACAGGGCGCAGTTGCAAGCCTATGCCAAACTGAGTATTGATGTGGTGGCGCAGCGTGCGTTTCGTTTTCAACTGGATCATGTGACTAAGATTTCGTTACTGCAAGGTGAAGTGTTAGGTGCAGGGATTGAAGCCGCCATGACCAGTGATGTGCTGATTGCTGAAAAACAATCTGTTTTCTGCTTTCCAGAGCTGTTTTTTAACATGATTCCAGGCATGGGCGCCTACAGTTTTATTGCGCGCAAAGCGGGTATTGCCGTTGCAGATAAAATGATTTTGGGTTGCGAGCGTTATAGCGCGGAAGAGTGCCTGCAAATGGGCCTGATTGACTTCGTGGTTGAGGAGGGCGAAGGCGAACAGGCCGTGCACGATTTTATCCATAAAAACAATAAGCGCGCCGAAGGCTTTTTATCGGCACAAAAGGCCAAAGCCAGAGTCAATCCGCTCACTTATGATGAATTGGAGGACATTGTTGAGGTGTGGGTAGAAAACGCTTTGCGCCTGACCGAGCGAGACTTGAAGGTGATGGATCGTTTTTATCGTGCGCAGTCACGCCTGTTTCCTGACCAGGCAGCAGCGATTGATCTATTGCCCGATTCATTGGCAGCAGAGACAACACATGATCTGGCAGTTAATCAGTAGTCAAACCGGCAGTGCCAGCATTCACGAGGGGCAGTTATTTGTGAGAGCGTTTGGACGAGAGCTTGCTGCGATATTGTTGCAATTGTGCGCGTGTCTCTTCATAGCAATCAGCAACGGCCTGATACAGACCAGAAATAGTCTGGGCATCTTGCATGCTCAGGCCCAATAAGCGGCGGCTGAGTTTGCTGAGCGGAATCAAGCCCATATTGGCAGATTCGCCAGCCAGCTCATGCGCCAGTTTATGGACTTGCTCAAAGTTTAAATCGAGGCTGGCAGTGCCAAGCGCGCGTAGCAAGTCATCGGTAGATTCAATAAATTCTGTGATGAGCTTGTGCACAAAGGCTTCGCTGCCACCCAGTTTTTGCAAGTGCGTCATGCGGTCATCATCCAGCAAAGGTTCGGTGACGGGCGTGATGCTGCTAATTTTTTCTGCATCTGCCGATGCGGGCTTGATCCCCCTCATCGGTGAGTTGGGTGCTCTGGAGTCTACAATGATCTCATCCTGAGGCGTAGATAGGATTGGCGTTGAGGCTGCAGCTTGTTCTGCCGTTTCTGGTTTAGACTTTTGGCGTCTAACTGGCGCCACTTGTTCAGTCTCTATCGTGCTGGCAATTGCTTCAATCAGGCTTTGAATTTGTCTTGAAACCACTGGTTTGGTGAGTACCTGATACACCCCGGCACGCAGGCAACGATCCTGTGTGGTTTTAGTTGCATCTGCGGTGAGGATCACGGTGCGCAGAGGCTTGCTGTCCGGCAAGGCATGGTGAATATTAAAGACTTCCAGGCCGTTCATTTCCGGCATGTTGTAGTCAAGAATCATCAAGTCGAACTGGTGATGTTCCAGTGCATCCAGCGCAGCATCGCCATTGTCTACGGCCTTGACTACACAGTGCATTCTTTGCAGCGTTTCGTTTAGAATCAGTCGGTTGACCACATTGTCATCAGCAATCAGTACACGGATTTTCTTGCGGAATTTGGTGTGACTGCTTAACGGCACAACGTTAGACGCGTTATCCAGATTGATCTCATTGGTCGCTGGTTTTGCTGGCGCAGCCGCATGCGCGAGTGGCAGACTCACCACAAAAGTAGTGCCTACGTTTTCTTGGCTGGTCACATTTATTTTGCCGCCCATGACTTCGATCAATTGCTTGGCAATGGACGTACCCAAGCCTGTGCCGCCATATCGCCTGGTGATGCTGCTGTCGGCTTGGGTGAAGCTATCAAAAATCAGCGGTAAAGCGTCGTTCTTGATACCAATACCCGTGTCTCGTATGCGAAAGCTGAGCTTGCTTGTCTCGGCATGACTTTGGATGACGCTGACAACCACATCAACGCCACCATGCTGGGTAAATTTAATGGCATTAGCGATCAGGTTGGTTAATACCTGCTCGAGGTGATGCATGCTGCCAGTGTAGTGACGCTCTACCAGTGGATCGAGGTGAAATCGCAGCCACAGCTGCTTACGTTCGACTTCAATCTGGAACATCAGCTGCAAGCGCTGGATCAGGTCAGGCATGTAAAAGGTAATGTCCTCCAACTCGACTTTGCCTTTTTCGATCTTGCTGATGTCCAGCACGTCATTAATCAGTTTTTTGAGGCTGGAGGCCGAAGCACCGACCATGTTAAGCAGTTCGGATTGTTTGTGATCAAGTTTAGTTTGCGCCATCAACTCACTGGCACCAATAATGCCGTTGAGCGGGGTGCGCATTTCATGGCTGATATTGGACAAGAAGTTTGTTTTGGCCTCACTGGCTTGTCCGGCTTCTTTGGTGGCTTTTTCCAGGCTAACCAATAAGCGCAAGGCATGCGGCGGAATGAGCAGTAGGGTGAGGAGAAAACCGTAGGCTAAATGCTGGTGCTGGTTCCAATAAGGATTTAAATACAGCGTCAGGCTAAAGCCGATCAGGCTGAACACATAGCAGCCTTTGAAAAACTTGGTGCCATAGCGCAAGCCATAACCGATGATCAGCCACAGGTAAATACCGATAAACACGCCTGCCATTGCGCCTGAAATCATTTGTTCTAACGAGGTCGCCGTGATATCCATCACCATCGCTGTCCATTGCCGTTTTTCGTTTTTTTGTGGATTTTGCAAGATGTTGTACAACATCAAAAAGCCGAAACACAAATAAATCAGGCAAAGCAGTACCGGTTCATAACTGCTATGGTTGACCAAGAGATAGAGTGTAATAAAGCTGACAAAAACGACGCGAATAAGCGCCTGCTCAGTTTCATAACTGATAGACTTGATTTCCGTCACTTTCTGCTTTAATTGTCTAACTGAATCTCGCATGCTCAATCATGGTTCGTAGGTGATAGGCTTTCTCGATATTGACGCAAAGAAAGTCCAATCTGTATTGAAAATCTAACTTATGTTGATAGTTAACGGACTTTTCTTAAGATAACTTAAATTTTAGCAGGCTCGATTTGATTATCAAAGAAAGTTTACTTTTCACAACCCAAAATAATATTGTGCTTACTGGCATCTGTGATAAAAATGCCGACATTCCGCACCTTTAACCATTGATCTGCATGATGAACCCTACTGAGTCTGAACAACCTTCAAGATTGTCGCGCTGGCTGGCACGTAGCCGCATGGTATTGCCGATCTCGTTTTTTATTGGCGGGTTTGTCTGGGATGCCATTACCATTGGCAAGAAAGTCGCTTTGTCCGATATGGCTATTTTTGCGGCTTATTTGGTATTAGCGGCTGTGCTGATGTATCAGCTGGCGGCGCCTTCTTCTTCAGTCAGACGACTTGGGGAGCGTTTGTTAAGCTGGCAGTGGCTACAGCGCCGTGTCTCTAACTGGACCGTGCAGGACTGGCCTTACTGGATATTGCAGTTTTTGTTTGGCAGCCTGCTCAGTGCATTGTTTATCCTTTATTTCAAAAGCTCCAGCTATGGCCTGGCCTGGGTCGTTACCTTGGTCTTAGGCGTGTTGCTGGTGGCCAATGAGTTTATGGAAGGCGAATATCGGCGCCTGAGCTTATGCTGGAGCATGTTTGGTTTGTGCACCATTTTGTGGTGTAACTTTGCTTTTCCATTTTTGTTTGGTAGCGTGCATGCGGCCTGGTTTTATTTAAGCACTGTGCTGGGGGCGACGGTGACTTATGCCTTGTATCAGCGGGCGCCGCATCATGCTGGTCGCATTTGGCCGGTATGGGTGATTGCCGGGCTGCTGATGCTGGCCTATCGCGCCGATATGATTCCACCGGTGCCATTAGTGAAACAGGCAGTGGTGATCGCTTATGACCTGGAAAAGTCACCAGAAGGCTATTGGATGACGGTTGAAAAGTCACCTTGGTGGCAGTTTTGGCGGGTTGATAGCGACCATTTTTATTTGCAACCGGGGCAAAAACTGGTGTGTTTTTCAGCGGTGTTTGCGCCGCAGGGCTTGCAAACCAAGCTGCTGCACGACTGGCAGAACAAAGTGAAGGGGGAGTGGGTGAGTGTCTCTATGCCAGGATTTTCGCTCACCGGCGGCCGCGATAGCGGCTACCGCGGATATACCTACAAAACCAACCTCACCGCAGGCGAGTGGCGCGTGCGTATTCAGACCGAGACCCGGCAAACGATTGCGGTCAATGCGTTTAGGGTGACGATTAAGGATCAGCCGGATGCGCAGCGTCGCACGCGTATCCGCTATTAACGTTTGGTCAGCTTTGCTGACCTTCGCAGGCAGCGTGTGCGCCCGCATCTTGTGCCAAGGTGTTTGCTAACCAGTTCAGATGTGGCTCTACAGCCTGGCGCAGCGTCCATGGCGGATTAATAATCCACATGCCGCTGCCATACATGCCAAAACCATCGGCAGACGGGTGCTGCACATCCAGTGTCACATGCAAATAATCGGTATTCAGGCTGCGTAACTTATCTATCATGTGCTGTGGTTCTGGCCTTTGCAGGCGCGGATACCAGATCATATAAGTGCCGGTCGCAAAGCGTTTGAGGCTGTCTTTGATGCAGTCAACCACACGCGCATAATCATCTTTGACCTCGTAAGGCGGGTCTATCAGCACCACACCACGTTTGGTCGGTGGCGGCAAACAGGCTTTAATGCCTTCAAAGCCATCTTTTTGCTGGATAGACACTTGTCGTTTCTGTATCGAAAACTGTTGCTCCAGTAAGGCAGCATCGGCTGGGTGCAGCTCAAATAATCGCAATTTGTCTGCCGCATTTAAAAAATGGCTGGCAATGCAGGGTGAGCCGGGGTAGAGGTTTTTTTGCCCCTTAGCTGCTGCGGCAACGACTTGCAAATAGCTGTCAAATATCTCAGCAGACTGACTTTGTTGCAGGCGTTGAATGCCATCGACATATTCCGCTGTTTTATTCGCCACAGCGCTGTCCAGTTGGTAAAGGCCCGCGCCAGCGTGCGTGTCTATCACCCAGTAAGGCTTATCCTTCTGGTTAAAGTAATCCAGCACCAGGCTATAGAGCCAGTGCTTCAAAACATCGGCATGATTGCCAGCGTGAAAGGCGTGACGGTAACTTAACATTGCATATACTCTTAGATAAGCCGTCATTATAAGCGACAAAGTTTGTGCGCTCTTGTGAAAACTGGGTAACTTGCATTAGCATGCAAACATGAAACCTAGTCATACACATTCTGAACACGCACATGCGCACGATCATTCGCAGGCAGGCTGCGCGCATGATCACGATACCGACCATGCCGCGCACAGCCAGCAGGCGCATCATGGGCCTCAGCACGACGACCATGCACAGGACAATCCTTTCTGGATTCCTTTTCTGGCGATTGCGCTATTTACAGTCATCGAGTTTTTCGGCGGCATCTGGACACAATCACTGGCCTTGCTCAGTGACGCCTGGCATATGCTGTTTGACGTGTTGGCGCTCGGGCTCGCCATGTGGGCCGCACATCGCGTGCGCACCGGCCATCCGGCATCACAACAAACTGAGCGCCGCGTCTCTATGGTCAATGCCGCCTCCATGCTGCTGGTGACTGCGGGCATCGTTATTGAGGCCATCGAACGCCTCAAGCATCCTGTGACCGTCGCAGGCGGCTACGTCAGCGTGATTGCCCTGGTTGGTTTGCTGGTGAACCTGTTCGTTGCCAAACATATGCATCACCAGCATGCGCATCACGGTGGCGATGCTAATTTGAACCACCGCGCCGCATTTTTGCATGTCTTAGGTGACTTGTTAGGCTCTGTGACTGCCGTCGCTGCTGGCGTAGTGATCTATTTTACCGGCTGGATGACCATAGACCCGATACTGTCCATCCTGATTTCATTGCTGTTATTGGTGGTGACGCTCAACCTGATTCGCGACATTTATCGTGGTCAGCCTGGCCACCATCACTAATTGTTTAAATCTTTTGTCCATTAAAGGAGCGCCCCTATGCCTTACGTGAATGTCAAACTCGCAGGCTCTGTCACCAAAGAGCAAAAGAAACTGATCGCCAAAGAAATCACCGAAACCTTGCAAAAACACGCCCAAAAACCGGCCAATTACACCTATATCGTGTTTGAAGAGGTTGAGTATGAGGACTGGGCGATAGGTGGAGAGTTGTTGGGGTAGCTATTTTTAGCTACAAGTGAATGTTAATGCTTCAACCGAAAACGGTTGCAAATAGAAGTCTTTTTCTCCTTATACTTAACGCATCTCAAGTACGCTCCTCCCAGTCTTTAGGTGGCGCCTTCAGCGCGCCTATTATGCTTTACGTTAGGCTCATATCGTAGAATTAAGCACAATTAAGGAAGCACAAATTGAGTATCGAATTTTTAGAAAGTGACTTTGATAAAGTGAGCTATCTAGTGAATTTGCTCACTGCGCGAGCAACTGGCTTGGCGGCTGACGAACGTGAGTTTGAAGCTCTTCGTCACGAACTACTAAGCAATTTCAATCTGTCATCTATGCTTCCAAGTTGGCTTCGCCAGCATCGCAATCTTGATTCTTTTTGGGGTTTTATCCAGCCGAAATTTAAGACATATGCAGAAAGGCGAACCTTTCTATCTGAACAATTTACGCCTCTTTTAGACTCTCTTGAGTTTGGCCAGACGATTCAACATCTCAGCCCTCAAATGCCTAATCAAAGTTTTACGGTTTCACCACCTAAAGTGGCTAGAAATAAACGAAAGGTGTTTATAGTTCACGGTCGTGACAATGAAGCCAAGCAAGAAGTAAGTCGTTTTATCGAAAAACTTGGCTTAGAAGCCATTATATTGCATGAGCAGGCTAGCTCAGGAATGACGATCATTGAAAAAATTGAGCACTACTCAAATGATGCTGATTTCGCGCTAGTTCTTTATACAGCTTGTGATCATGGGCGAGGGATTCATGAATCTAAAATACCCCCAAAGAATAGAGCGCGTCAAAATGTGATATTTGAGCATGGGTATTTAATGGCTAAGCTCGGTCGAGAAAATGTATGCTCATTAGTAAAAGGCAATATTGAAACGCCAAATGATATAAGCGGCGTTGTGTATGTTTCACTTGACGAATTTGGCGCATGGAAAACTGAGGTTGCCAAAGAGTTGAAGGCGTGTGGTTATGCGATTAGCGACTTTTTCTAATCGATGATATTAGGGCCAGAACAGAATCGCGTTTAATCAAGCGTTTAAAGGGTATTAATTTTTGCCTTGTATTGCACACCTGGATGCCCTTTTAAATCAATATCTTGTGTCCATAAGGTTGCATGATGTTCTTTACTGATTTGCAAAATCAGGCTGTCAGCGAGTGCGAGTTGGTGTTTGGCCGAGTATAAAGCGGCATTCAGCGCCGTTTCTGAGTCAAAGGTCACAGCGGTGCCTTGCGCCATAAAGTCAGCTGCGGATTGGGCGGCTTTTTCACCACGCTGTAGCGTGACACGTTTACACACTTCAAACACAATCAGGGCTGGCACCAGCAGGTTTTCTGTATCTTCAAGCACTGGTGCGAAAAAATCAGCATTGCTGCCATTGGCAAAATACTCTAGCCAGCCACATGAATCTACAACATTCATACCCGGTCTTTCTCACGAGTCACTTCTGTCTCTATGCCTGCCAAAAAGCCACGTGCCGCGCTCATCGGCTGTTCGGGAATCAGCTCAATATGTTCGCCCTGGATGCGTGCTCTGAGTTTTTGGCCTGCTTGTATATTAAGTGACTGCCGCAATTCTTTGGGAATCACTACCTGAAACTTGGGTGAAACTGTCACTATGTCCATAACTATCCTTTTGGTATGGTATTTGGTCTTAAGTATTTCAAATTTTAAAATGTAATACTTAATATCAATTGTAATACCTTCTTAATTAAGTTGTACAGTGGTGTTGTAGACTTGCTTTGAACTCGAATGAATATCTAATGCTAAAATGCTTCGATGTTTGACCCCAAACCTATCCTCAAAAACCTGCCTAATCTGCCTGGTGTTTACCGCATGCTCAATGCGGAAAATACGGTGATTTATGTCGGCAAGGCCAAAGACCTGAAAAAACGGGTTTCCAGTTACTTTAATAAAAATCTGGCTAGTCCGCGGACCAAAATGATGGTGTCGCAGATTGCCAATATCGAAACCACGGTGACGCGCTCGGAAGCTGAGGCGTTACTGCTGGAAAACAACCTGATTAAAGGCTTGATGCCGCGTTACAACGTGCTGTTTCGCGACGACAAGTCTTATCCCTATATTGCACTGACGGGCGATGCTTATCCTCGCCTGGCGTTTCATCGCGGCACGCAGCGCAAGGGTAGCCAGTATTTCGGGCCTTTTCCCAGCTCACCGGCAGTGCGCGAAAGCATTCAGTTGCTGCAAAAAGTATTTAAATTGCGCACCTGTGAAAATACAGTATTTGCCAATCGCTCTCGGCCATGCCTGCAATATCAGATCGCCCGCTGCACCGCGCCTTGCGTCAACCTGATTTCTGAAGCTGATTACGCCGGGGATGTACGCCATGCCGCGATGTTTTTATTAGGCAAAACCAGTGAAGTGATTGATTCATTGGCGGATGGTATGAACGTGGCCGCCGAGGCGATGGAATACGAGCAAGCTGCTGTGTTGCGCGATCGTATCCAGGCGCTGCGTCAGGTGCAGGCCAAGCAGTTTGTCAGTGACTTTAGTGTCAGTGACGCCGATGTGATTGCCTGTGCCGAAGTGCAGGGCCAGCATTGCATTAACCTAGTGATGATCCGCGGCGGCCGCCATTTGGGTGACAAGAGCTTTTTCCCTAAAAATAGCCAGGATGCTGAATTAGCCGAAACCGTAGAAGCGTTTATCACGCAATATTATTTGTCACAAAATACGCCGCCGTTGCTGGTGTGTGGCGCAGAGGTGAATAAGGCTGAATTTGAAGACATGCTCAGTGAGCAGTCTGGCCGCAAAATACGTGTGTTAACCAATGCTATTGGCGATAAAAAAATCTGGCTCAAAATGGCACAAACCAATGCCGAGCTGGCCTTGCAGCAGCGTCAGGCGACCTCTGCCAGCCAGCAGGCACGCTTGGTGTCGTTGCGCGAAGCACTCAAACTGGCAGAAACCACTGAGCGCATTGAGTGTTTTGATATCAGCCACACCATGGGTGAAGCCACGGTAGGCAGTTGCGTGGTGTTTGACCGTGGCGATATGCAAAACAGCGAATACCGCCGCTATAACGTCACTGGCATCACGCCAGGCGATGATTACGCCGCCATGCGCGATGTGCTGACGCGCCGCTATAAAAAAGTGGCCGCAGGTGAGGGCAAGCGCCCGGACCTGATTTTTATTGACGGTGGCAAAGGCCAGCTCGGTGTGGCGATAGAAGTCATGCAAGAAGTCGGGCTCGATGATATTTTGATGGTCGGCATTGCTAAAGGCGAAGAGCGTAAACCAGGCCTGGAGACCATGATTTTTTCTGATACGGGTGAAATGCTGAACTTGCCGACGGATAATCAAGGCTTGCATTTATTACAACAAATCCGTGATGAAGCACACCGGTTTGCTATTACCGGCCATCGGGCCAAACGCGCCAAAGCCAGAATTACCTCGAGTTTAGAAGAGATTGAAGGCGTGGGCGCCAAACGCCGCAAAGCCTTGCTGACGCGATTTGGTGGCCTGGATGCGATAAAAAGTGCTAGCATAGACGAGATTGCCCAGGTAGAAGGTATTAGTCTGGCGTTGGCACAAACCATATATGACCGCCTGCACTAAGCCCTTGTACGCTGCCCTTTGTACGCATCCGTAGACGAATAAAAATGTGGAATATCCCGAATATACTCACCTTGTTACGCATCGCCATGATTCCGGTGTTTGTCGGCATCTTTTACCTGCCCGCTCACGCTGTCGCTGCTGATGGCCTGCCAGCGCACTGGGTCAATGTCATCGCAGCCAGTGTGTTTATATTGGCCGCATTCACGGACTGGCTAGATGGCTACTGGGCGCGTAGATATCACCAAATGTCGAAATTTGGCGCGTTTCTAGACCCTGTGGCCGACAAACTCATGGTGGCTGCGGCCCTCATCGTCCTGGTGGAATTAAATCGCGCTGGCGCAGTGGTTGCACTGATTATTATCGGCCGTGAAATCGCCATCAGCGCCTTGCGTGAATGGATGGCCAGCATCGGCAAAAGCGCGAATGTCGCCGTGGCTATGGTGGGCAAGGTCAAAACCGCCGCCCAAATGCTCGCCATTACCTTATTGCTCTGGTACGACCCTTTGTTTGGATTAAACGTGCAATGGCTGGGCGAATGGCTAATTGTGATCGCTGCATTACTGACCCTGATTTCTATGGGCTACTACTTGCGCGCAGCCTGGCCAGCGATACGCGAAACCATTTAAAAAAGCAATCATAAAAAAGAAACATTATTTTCAAAATCGTCCTTGACACCGGTCTCAAAATCATTAAAATGCCAGCTTCTTTACGAGACATGGCGTAAGGAAATACGCGGGAATAGCTCAGTTGGTAGAGCGCAACCTTGCCAAGGTTGAG
>OFDN01000439.1_pt1 | contig 34746 bp, 29 predicted proteins | sample 1520971 | NCBI WGS metagenome assembly OFDN01 (sample SAMEA94257418, study PRJEB24077) | hot springs metagenome | biome: Aquatic biome; feature: Geographical feature; material: Water | place: India | collected 2012-06-12 | depth 5 m | reverse complement strand
CGGACCGGCTGGCCGACACCGCCCGCCGCGCCGCCCGTGCCCGCCGCGCGCTTGAGGAGGGCACCGCCGCCCTGCTGGCCGCCGCCGCGACATTCCATCCCGAGGGGTGGGCGACGCTCGACCCCGCGGCGCTGTCGGCCGCGCCGGAGGAGCTGGGCTTGCGCGCGCTGGCGCGCACCCTGATGGCGGTCGGCGGGCAGGTCTACGCGCCGAAGGCGGCGGGGCTGGAGCGGCTGCTGGCGGAGCTGTGCGGCGGGATGGCGGTCGCGCGCACGCTGGGCGGCTGTGTGATCGCGCCGCGCCGCGGCCGGCTGCTGGTGGCGCGGGAGCCGGACGCCGCGGCGGAGCAGGTGGCGCTGCCGCCCGGCGGAAGCCGGATTTGGGATGGCCGCTTCACCATCCGGTTGCATGGCGAGGCCCCCGCCGGGCTGGTCGTGGCGCGGCTCGGGGCGGAGGGTTGGCGCGAGGCGGTGGAGCGGTGGCCGGCGCTTCGGCACCGCGATCTTCCGGTCGCCGTGCGCGAGGCGTCGCCCGGCCTGTGGGACGGCCGTCGGCTGCTTCTGGCGCCCGCCATCGGGGCCGCCGAATGGGTGGAGGAGGCAGGCCGGACGGTGCTGCGGGCCGACGCCCTGTTTACCCCCCCGATGCCACCGGGCGGGCCAGCTTTTCCGGTTGTTTCGAAAGGGGCCGGCATTATCTAATCTGATGGACGTGCCCGTGGGGATTGGGGTGGGCCACGGTCCATCCCAGACGATCGGCTCCCGGGGTCGCAGAAAGGCGTGTGACGTGAACAACTTCGGCAAGAATCTCGCGCTCTGGATCATCATCGGCCTGCTGCTGGTGGCGCTCTTCAACCTGTTCCAGAGCTCGTCCACCCGCAGCCCGCAGACCACGGTTCCGTTCAGCGAACTGATTGCCGAGGTCGATCGCGGCCAGGTCGCGGACGTGACCATCAAGGGCAATCAGGTCACCGGCCACTTCACCGATGGCCGCTCCTTCAGCACCTTCATCCCGGCGGAAGCCAATCTGGTGGAGCGCCTGACCGCCAAGAACGTGCGCATCAGCGCGGTTCCGGACGACAGCAACGTGCCGTCCCTGTTCTCGGTGCTGCTGTCCTGGTTCCCGATGCTGCTGCTGATCGGCGTCTGGATCTTCTTCATGCGCCAGATGCAGTCGGGTGGCGGCAAGGCGATGGGCTTCGGCAAGTCGCGCGCCCGCCTGCTGACCGAGAAGGTCGGCCGCGTCACCTTCGACGACGTCGCCGGCATCGACGAGGCCAAGCAGGAGCTTCAGGAGATCGTCGAGTTCCTGAAGGACCCGCAGAAGTTCCAGCGGCTGGGCGGCAAGATCCCCAAGGGCGTGCTGCTCGTCGGCCCGCCCGGCACCGGCAAGACGCTGACCGCCCGCGCCGTGGCGGGTGAGGCGAACGTGCCCTTCTTCACCATCTCCGGCTCCGACTTCGTGGAGATGTTCGTGGGCGTCGGCGCCAGCCGCGTGCGCGACATGTTCGAGCAGGGCAAGAAGAACGCCCCCTGCATCATCTTCATCGACGAGATCGACGCCGTCGGCCGCCACCGCGGTGCGGGCCTCGGCGGCGGCAACGACGAGCGCGAGCAGACCCTGAACCAGCTGCTGGTCGAGATGGACGGCTTCGAGGCGAACGAGGGCGTCATCCTCATCGCCGCGACCAACCGTCCGGACGTGCTCGACCCCGCGCTGCTGCGTCCGGGCCGCTTCGACCGGCAGGTTGTTGTGCCGAACCCGGACGTGCTCGGCCGCGAGAAGATCCTGAAGGTCCACATGCGCAAGGTGCCGCTGGCCCCCGACGTGGACCCGAAGATCATCGCCCGCGGCACCCCCGGCTTCTCGGGCGCCGATCTCGCCAACCTCGTGAACGAGGCCGCCCTGTTGGCTGCCCGCGTCGGCAAGCGCGTGGTCTCCATGGGCGAGTTCGAGGCGGCCAAGGACAAGGTCATGATGGGGGCGGAGCGCCGCTCCATGGTGATGACCGAGGACGAGAAGAAGCTGACCGCCTACCACGAGGCCGGTCACGCCGTGGTCGCCATCCACCAGCCGGACAGCGATCCCGTCCACAAGGCCACCATCATCCCGCGCGGCCGCGCTCTGGGCATGGTGATGCGCCTGCCGGAGGGTGACCGCATCTCGCTCAGCAAGGCCAAGCTGATGGCCGACCTGCGCGTCGCCATGGGTGGCCGCATCGCGGAAGAGCTGATCTTCGGCCGCGAGCGCGTCACCACCGGCGCCTCGGGCGACATCAAGATGGCGACCGAGATGTCGCGCCGCATGGTCACCGAGTGGGGCATGAGCGACAAGCTCGGGCCTCTGCTCTACGGTGAGCCGACGCAGGAGGTCTTCCTCGGCCACTCCGTCACCCAGCACAAGAACATGTCCGACCACACCGCCCAGTCGGTGGACGAGGAGATCCGGCGGATCGTCGACGAGTCCTACGAGGAGGCCCGCCGCATCCTGACCGAGAACATCCACGAGCTGCACGCGGTGGCCAAGGGCCTGCTGGAGTACGAGACCCTGTCCGGCGACGACATCACCACGCTTCTGCGCGGCGACCCCATCGTCCGCGACGAGAAGCCCGAAGCCTTCGCCCAGCCCAAGCCCGCCGCCACCCCAGGCCGCCGCGCCTCCGTCCCGACCAGCGGCAGCAAGGACACCGGCGGCATCGAGCCGGAACCGCAGGGCACCTGACCGCGTCCCTAAGACCCCTCTCCCGCCTCCGGCGGGAGAGGAAGGGGCCCGCCAAAGGCGGGCGGGTGAGGGCAAGGTCCTCCCTTATACAGCCCCGACACCTTTCCACGCCGCCCGACAATGAGTTAAAGTGGTGCATCCACAATGCGATGCACCCTTTCTCATGTCCGACCGTCCCAGCATCACCGCCCACGAGTTCGCCCGCGAATTCCATCACCTGATCACCAGCCATCAGGGCCGCTTCGCCTTCTTCCTCGGCGCGGGCTGTTCCTTCTCCTCCGGCATCCCGCTTGCGGGCGCCCTCGTGCACAAGCACTGGCTTCCCGAGCGGATGCGTCGCCAGACCGGCAAGAAGGACGGTGATGTCGCGGCCTGGGCGGCATCGAACGGGTACGAGGACTACACGGAGCAGACGGCGGGGCGATTTTATGGCCGGGTGATCGAAAGCCTCTTTCGAAACGCCACCCAGCGCCAGACGGAAATCGACCGGATCGTCAAGGACAAGCACCCGGCCTTCGGCTACGGCGTGCTCGCGAAGCTCCTCGCGCACCCTGAAGCCGGACCGCGCTGCAACCTGATCCTCACCACCAACTTCGACGACCTCGTCGCCGATGCCCTTTACCTTTATGGCACCACCCGGCCGTTGGTGATCGTGCACGAAGCCTTGATCGGCTTCGCCCGCGCCATGCGCAGCGCGCCGCTGGTCGTGAAGCTGCACGGCGACCACCATCTCGAACCCAAGAACACCGAGCGGGAAACCAGCGCGCTCGCAGCCGACGTCAAGAAGGCGCTTGGCCGGTTGCTGGCCGACTACGGGCTCATCTTCATGGGCTATGCGGGCGGCGACCGCAGCATCGCCGAAGCCTTGTCCGCGCTTCCTCCCGATTGCCTGCCCAGCGGTATCTACTGGATCAACGACGCGTGGCCGGACGGTGATTTCGGAACGTGGCTGGAGGACCGCGGGGCCACCTGGGTAAAGCAGCGCGATTTCGACGAAACGATGGTGCTGCTGCACAACGAGTTCGGCTTGGCGATGCCGACTCTCGGCCGCTTCGAGGGGCTGCTGGACCAGTACGCACAGACCTTCAAGGACGTGTCGGGCCGCCTTGCGGCCAGGACCGGCGACCAGGGCACCGCGTGGCAGGAGGCGGCCGTACAGTCGGCCCGGACCCTGAACCCAGCGTGGGCCACGCTGGTGGAACGTCGCGTGGCTGCAAATGCAGAGCTGGAAAAGGCCAGAGCGGGAAGAAATGAAGACGCTGTGTGGTTCGCACTCATGAACATCGGCGACATCGACCGGTCGCTTGGGAAGCTCAAGGATGCTCGGTCGTCGTACGAAGGAGCGCTGGAGATTGCCGAGCGTCTGGCCGTGCGCGACCCCGAGAACATGAAATGGCAGCGCGAACTGTCGGTGAGCCACGGGAGGATCGGTGACGTGCGTCTGGCGGAGGGTGATCGGCCGGGCGCTCTGACGGCCTATCAGGCGGACTTGGCGATCGCCGAGCGCTTGGCCGCTCGGAATCCGGAGAACATGGAGTGGCAACGCGATCTGTCGGTGAGCTACGATAGGATCGGTGAGGTGCGTTTGGCGGAGGGTGATCGGCCGGGCGCTCTGCCCGCCTATCAGGCATCTTTGGAAATCCGTGTGTGTCTGGCGGCGCGCGACCCCGAGAACATGAAGTGGCAGCGCGACCTGTCGGTGAGCCACGAGAAAATCGGTAACGTGCGTCTAGCGGAGGGTGATCGGCCGGGCGCGCTGACGGCTTATCAGGCGTCCTTGGAAATTCGCGAGCGTCTGGCCGCCCATGACCCCGAGAACATGGAATGGCAGCGCGACCTGTCGGTGAGCCACGAGAAAATCGGTAACGTGCGTCTGGCGGAGGGTGATCGGTCGGGCGCGCTGACGGCCTATCAGGCGTCCTTGGACATCCATGAGCGTCTGGCCGCGCGTGACCCCGAGAATACGGAGTGGCAGCGCGACCTGTACGTTTCCCATCAGACGATCGGCGCTACGCTTGCTCCGATACCCGACCGGCGCCAAGACGCGATCGTCGCCTTTCGGGAGGCTCTCGCCATCGTGGAAGCGCAGTCCGCCGCGGGCAAATGGGCGCCGGCAGACGCCCATTGGGAGGCCGTGCTCCGCAAGTGCATCGCCGACCTGGAAGCCTAACCACCCAGACGCTCCCCTCGAAAGCGCCGTCCCCCTAAGCCGCGATCCCCGCCAGCGTCGCCGCGAGCGTCTTCGGGCTGACCGGTTTCTTCAGGATGCGGGCGGCGGCCCAGCGGGCGTCGGTGCCTTGGATTTCGCCGAAGCCGGTGCAGAAGACGATGGGCACGCCGCGGGCCTCCAGCAGCTCGGCGACGGGCAGGACGGAGCGGCCGTGCAGGTCCACGTCCAGCACGGCGGCGTCCACGGTTTCCAGGGCGGCCAGCTTGGCCGCACTCTCCACCGTGCCGGCGGGGCCGACGACGACGCAGCCCAGGTCGCCCAGCGTCTTCACCATTTCCAGGGCGATGGGGGTGTTGTCCTCCACCACCAGGATGCGGCGGTGGCGCAGGCGGTCGGTGGAGACGCTGGGCTCGGCGGCGGTGCTGGCGCGGGCGGCGGCGCGGCCGCTGGTCATGTGGACGGGGGGGACGATCACGGTGACCCGAAGCCCGCCGGCCGCCCAGTCGTAATCGACGGTGCCGTCGAGCTGGCTTTCCACGCTGGTGCGGATCAGCCGGGTGCCGAAACCGCTGCGCGACGGCGGGATGACCGGCGGGCCGCCGGACTCCTCCCACCGCAGGGTCAAGGCACCGGTGCCGCCCTCCAGCGTCCAGGACACGCGCAGCCGCCCGTCGGGCACCGACAGGGCGCCGTATTTGGCGGTGTTGGTGGAGAGCTCGTGCAGCACCATGCCCACCGGCTGGGCGGCGTCGGCGGCCAGCACCACCGGCGGGCCGGCGATGGCGATGCGCGAGGGGATGCCGAGGAAGGCCGCCAGCTCGTCCTCCACCAGCGTGCGCAGGTCCGCCCCCTCCCACCGGCTGCGGGCGAGCAGGGTGTGGGCGCGGGCCAGCGCGCCGACGCGGCCCTCCACCGCCTGGGCGAACTGCTCCGGCGTGTCGCCGCGCGACAGCCGCACGACCGCCTGCACCACCGCCAGCGCGTTCTTGGCGCGGTGGTCCACCTCGCGCACCAGAAGGCGCTGCGCCTCCTCCCCCCGGCGGCGCTCGGTCACGTCGCTGAACAGGGCGAAGACGCCGGAGGGGCGCGGCTCGCCCGTGCGGAAGCGCGGGATGGCGTCCACCACCAGCCAGCGGTGGTCGCCCGTCTCGGCGTTGCGGATGCGGACGGTAAGGCCGCGGACCAGCGCGCCGGAGCGCATCGCCAGCTCGATCGGGCTGTCGTCGGCGGACAGCGGGCGCCCGTCGCCGTCGCACAGCTCCCAATGCGGGGAGGTGGAGGAGCGCCCGATCATCCGCTCCGCCGGCACGCCGAGAATCTCCTCCGCCGCGCGGTTGGCGGAGACGATGCGGCCGTCGGCGTCGTGGATGACCACCCCCTGGGTCAGCGTTTCGAACAGGGAGCGGAAGCGACCCTCACTCTCCCGCCGCGCGGCTTCCGCCTGCTCCAGGGCGGCGACGTGCTCCTCCTTGGCCACCAGCGTGCTTTCCACGCGCAGGCGGTGGGCGATCTCCTCCGACAGGCGGTGCTCACGGCGCTGGGCGAGGCGCACCAGGCTGCCGAGCGCCAGCATGGCGGCCAGCGCCGCCGCGAACAGGCCGGCGGTCTGGCGAAGCCAGCCACTCGCCACGGCGTCGCGCGGGGTGCCGACCAGGATGTGGGCGGGGAAGCCGTCGAGTTTGGCGAAACCGAAGATGCGGTCGGCCCCGTCGGTCAGCGAGGCGTTCTCGTAGACGCCGCTGTCGCTGGTCGCCGACAGGGCGAAGAACGGCGAATCCTGGCGGATGCGCGGCGGCAGCGGATCGACCATCGGCGAGCGCGCAAGGTATTCGCCATCCTCGCGCAGCAGCGTCACGATCTCCGGCTCGTTGCCGATCACGCGGGCCCAGAAGGACTCGAAATAGTCGAGGGAGATGGTGACCAGGATCAGCCCGTCGAAGGTGCCGTTCTGGCTGGTGCGGCGGCGGCTGAGGTTGAAGTTCAGGTTGCCCTTCAGCAGGCCGCGCATCATGCGGCCGACATGCACGACGTCCTGCCGCTTCAGGACCTGGAAATACTCGCGTTCGGTGACGATCGAACGCGGCATCGGAAAGATGTCGGCGCTGTTCACCGTGCGCCCCTCCGGCCGCACCAGCCACAGCCCGTCCACATGCGGCGTCCGTTGGGCCACCGATCGCAGCAGCGCGTGCACGTCGGGCGAGCGCTCGATGGTGTCCCAGTCCAGGTCGGCGATGCGGGCGTCGATGGCGTCGATCACCGACTCCTGCGCCTCCAGCACGCGGGTCGCGTGCTCGCGCAGGATCAGGGCCGTGTGATGCACCCTTTCCCGCGCCTCCGCCAGCATGGCGTCGTGCGTACGCCACGCGATCAGTCCGGCGACCGTGGGAGGGAGGAGCAGAGCCGACCAGAAGAGGATGGAGAGTGGCCGCATGACCGGATCACTCTACCCTCGAACGGATCGCCGCCGCCGCCTCTCTCTACGGCATAGACCGGACGTGCAGAAGCGGTGCCGGCCAAGCTTCCGCCGGAGAACGGAGTAACCCGCCCAACCATCGGTTCGCCGCTTCCGTTCCGGGCTCCGTCAACCGGTATGCCGCCGGAATCGCCGGGCCCCGCCGCAGCTTCTGCTTGGAACCTGTGGGGGGATGGCGGGTTCACACCATGACGGAATGCCCATCGGTCCGTCTCCCGTGCAACCCGGTGAGGGCACGCCGATGAATCAGTGGATGTTGTGGAGCCGCTTCGCCGCCATCAATCTCTTTGGAACAGCGGCGCTTGGTCTTGCCTGGATCAATGGTTGGGTGGACGAGGTCGTGCGGGCCGACACCAGCCGGATCAGCGTCGTCATCTTCATCCTGTTCGTGATCGGTCTCGCCGCCACCGCGTGGCGGATCGAGAAGGTGACCTCTGAGCTCGACCACATCGAGCGGGGGCAGGGCGGACGGCTGGAGGCCTACCGGCGCGCGCTGGCCGTGTCCGGCGGCAACGCCACCCGCTCGCTGGAGCTGCGGCTGTTCGGCCGCATCACCTTCATCCGCCACATCGCCAACGCGCTGGTGATGCTGGGCCTGATCGGTACCGTCGTCGGTTTCGTCATGGCGCTGGGCGGCGTGAACGCCGCCGGGGCGAACGACGCCAATTCGGTCAGCGGCATGGTCAACACGCTGATCCAGGGGATGGGCGTGGCCCTGTACACCACGCTGGTCGGCTCGGTGCTGAACCTGTGGCTCGGCGCCAACTACCAGATTCTCGTCACCGGAACGGCGAACCTGACGGCAGCGCTGATCGACGCCGCCAGCGGCGATCCGGATCCGCTGCACATGGGCCCGCAGGCGCGGGTTCGCGGGGCCTCCGCCCTGCCGGTGGCCGGTTCGTCGGTGGGGCCCGCCGGCGAGACGGCCCATGTTTGACCCCTGGAACGAGGCCGACGACAGCGGCACCGTCTTCCGCGACATGATCACCCTGGCGCTCGCCGGGTTCGTGTGCATGGTGCTGCTCCTGCTGCCGCACGTGAATCCGCCGGGGGAGGAAGGGAAGGGTGTCGCCGCCACCGAGCCTCCCGGCAACGTCATCATCGAAGCGCGCTGGGATGACAAGCTGCGCACCGACATCGACCTGTGGGTGCAGGCCCCCGGCGACGTGCCGGTCGGCTATTCCAACAAGTCGGGGCTGATCTTCAACCTGCTGCGCGACGACCTCGGCAGCTACGCCGACCCGACGGAGATCAACTTCGAGACGGCGTTCTCGCGGGGCATACCCCCCGGCGAATACACGATCAACGTCCACCTGTTCCGCAACCTGGACAATGTCTTCCCGATCTTCGTCCGGGTGGTGGCGCGGGTGAAGGCCGAGCATGAATCGGGAGCCGCGACCATCGCCGCGACCCGCGTCCGGCTCGACCACGAAGGACAGGAGGTGACGGCTTTCCGGTTCAAGCTGACCGAGCGCGGCGAACTGGAGCCGGGGAGTCTGCACGCCCTCCACAAACCCCTCCGCTCGGCCAGGAAGTGACGCCATGGAAAATCTCACCGTCCTTTTCTCATGCTTCGCCATCCTGCTGCTGCTGATGGTGTGGGCGGCGCTGCGCTGGTCGCGCAGCGGCAAGGCGCGGGCGCTGATCATCGCGCTGTTCGCGCTGATGCTGCCGGCCGCCTACGCGGCCCCGGCAACGCTGCTCGGCCGGGCGAAGCCGGTGACCTTGGAATGGATCGGCACGCATGTGCAGGAGGCGCAGGTGCTGAGCGCCACCCTGATCGAGAACGACGCGATCTACCTGACCCTGATGTGGCGCGAGGCGCCGAACCTCTACCAGCTCCCCTGGGACCGCCGCATGGCCGAGCAGCTCCAGGAGGCGATGAAGGACGCCGAGCGCAACGGCACGCGCCCGGTCATGAGGCTTCCCTTCGAGAAGTCGTGGGACGACCGCGAGCCGCGCTTCTACGCGCAGCCGCAGCCGAAGATGCCCGACAAGCCGATGCCCGGCGGCGGGGTGGAGTTCCAGCACCCCGGCCAACCGACGTGACGCACCATCACGCCGCCGCGGCACCCCCACCCAAGCGCGCGTACAGCCCGCGCACGTAACGGCTGTCCATCCGGCTGTGCGTCCCGGCGGTGATCTGCTGGCGCATGTCCTGCAGCTCGACCCTCGTCTCGGGGGACAGGGACGGGCGGGCCAGCAGGGCGTCGATCAGCGCTAGGTCATGCGCGCATTCGGCCGCGTCCGGCTCACCGCCCGTCTCCGGGGGCGCCTCGCCGACTTCCGGTTCGGCATCGTCGGCATCCTCGGCGACGGCCCCCGGCGGCGGCACCAGCAGGTCGTTCCAGTCCAATCCGGCCTCACGGACCCGCGCGTCGATGGCCCTGGCGGCGGCCAGCACTGCGGCGTCGTCCGCATCGCCCAGACGGTCGAGCAGGGCGATGAAGCTGTCGCGGTCGAGATGGGGCATGGTCGGGCCTCCCGGCATGGTTTCAGGTTGGCCCATAGGTGTGGACGGAATCCGCCGCGTCAACTACGGTCGCTGGCCACACCGTCACAGTCCTTATTTGGGGGGAAGGCCATGCCGTCGTTCGACATCGTTTCCAAGACCGACGTGCACGAGATGGGCAACGCCGTCGCCGGCGTGGTGCGCGAGATCGAGCAGCGGTTCGACTTCAAGGGGTCGAAATGCACGGTCGAGCGGGTGGGGGAGGAGATCGTCATCGCCGCCGACGACGATCTGAAACTGAAGCAGATCCATGAACTGCTGAAGGTCCACGTCACGCGCCGCAAGCTCGATCCCGGCTTTCTCGACTTCTCGCAGAAGGTGGAGAAGGCCACGGGCAACACCGTCCGCCAGAGCGTGCCGATCCGCCAGGGCATCGCGCAGGATCTCGCCAAGACCATCGTAAAAGCTGTCAAGGACAGCAAGGTCAAGGTGCAGGTCGCCATCCAGGGCGACGAGCTGCGGGTCACCGGCAAGAAGCGCGACGACCTCCAGGCCGCCATCCAGCATGTGCGCGGGCTGAAGGTGGAGCAGCCGCTGCAATACGTGAATTTCCGCGACTGAGGACCCGCTCGGGCATCCGGAGGACGGTCGGCAAAGCCTGCCGCCTCCGGGAAACTTTTGCCCAGCCCGCGCGGAAAAATCTGCCGGGCGGCCGTGCCGGTCCTGGCATTTCCGTGACCTTTCGTGGTGGCCCGCTCCTTGCTTGACCCGGCAAGGATTGCCGTCCAGCGAAGGGACCCACCCGTGACCACCCCGGTGAACGCCGACAACGCCGCGCTGACGCGGATCAGGGCCGAAGAAGCCCTGGACCGCGGCAACGGGGCGTCGCGGTCGGCGGGGGAGCTGGCCGGCCGCTTCGCCGCGATGCTGGAGCAGCTCAACGGCGTGGCCGGTGCTCCGGACCAGGCGGGTGCCGCGGCGCCGGTCGGGCGCGTCTCCGCCGAGCCGAAGGTGTCGCTGGGCGCGGTGTCGCTGTTCGCGCAGGGCGGCGACGCCGCGGCGTCCGGCCCGTCGCCCACCGCCGCGGACGGGGCCGACGCAGTGGTCCGGCACACGCTCAGCGGGGCGCCGGCGATGGATGTGCGCTGGCTGACCACCCTGTTCACCCAGAGCGGTCCGGCCGGGTGATCGGCCACCCATCGGTGCCGCCGCATCCCCCATCCGACAAGGGGCGGCGCCGACCGGCTTTGCGGTACGTTCCCCCTCCCTGAACGAACGACAAGACGGGAGGATGCCGTGAAGACGATCAACGTCCTGTGGACGTCGGGATGGGATTCGACATTCCGTGTCCTGGACGCCGCCGTCACAAAGCGGATCGCGGTCCAGCCGCATTACATCATCGACCGGCGCCGCGCGTCGCACGCGGTGGAGGTTCTGACCATCGGTCTGCTGACGCAGATGATCACCGACCGCCACCCCCACGCCCGCATCGCGCCGCCGCTCCTGTCCGAGCGCACCGACATTCCGCCCGACCCCGCCATCGACGCCGCCTTCGGCCGGCTGTGGGAGACGGCGCATCTCGGTGACCAGAACGGCTGGCTGGCCCGCTACGTTCGCTGGAAGGGGGGGGACGGCCTGGAGCTCTGCGTCCATGACGGCGACAAGTCCCGCCAGTTCATCGCCCCCCTCGCCACCCTGGTGGAGGAGGATGGCGACGCCGTCTACGTGGTGCCGCCGGCCGATGGCGACGCCGCGCGCCTCTTCGCCAACTTCCGCTTCCCGCTGCTGGACCTGACCAAGCTGGACATGGAGGAGGAGGCGCGCACCCGCGGCTTCCTCGACATCATGGACCGCACCTGGTTCTGCCACAGCCCGACCCCGGACGGAGAGCCCTGCGGCGTCTGCAACCCCTGCAGCTACACCATCGAGGAGGGGCTGGCCCGCCGCCTGCCGGAGGCCGCGCTTCGCCGCCACGGCAACCGGCGCCGCCTTGTCAACCGCCTGTGGCGCCGCGCCGCGCGCACGGCGACCCGGACCGCCGACCGGCTGGGGATTGGGTGAGGCTGGGGTCCGCCTCGGGATCGACGGCCTTACTCGCTCTCTGTCCGCGCAAGATCGGACGCGGCCCGTTGCCACCGCGATGCGGTCGGCGATGGTCGTGTCATGAGGTGCGCCAAACCACCGGAGCGGAACAGCCGGTGCTGACGCGAGCACGGCAAAACACAACCATTGGTAACGTTCCGGCTGGGCCCAGCCTTTACGCTCCGTTGAAGGGTTTGTCGTAGATTCCCGCGGTTCACCCAAACGGGGGCCGGAGACAATGCATCTGAAAATCGGCGCGAAACTATCGTTGGCATTCTGCGGAAGCGTCCTCATCGCGGTGTGTGCGGGAGTTGTCAGCAACAGTTGGTTGTCGGCCCATATCATCGACCGCGCTGTCGAGGAGCGTTTGGACACGGTCGGCAAGGTCTTCACCGCCGAATTGCGGTCGGAGGCCCTGCGCGCCGTCTCGATGGCCGAAACCCTGGTGCTCGACACCGAGGTCCAGCGGCTGTTCGCGGCCCGGGACCGCGAGGGGCTGGAACGGGTGCTGACCCCTGGCTACAAGGTGTATGCCGAGCGTTACGCGGTGCGCCAGATGCAGTTCCACACCGCTCCGGCCACCTCCTTCCTGCGTCTGCACAACACCAAGAAGTTCGGCGACGACCTGTCCGGCTTCCGGTCCACGGTGGTCGCCGTCAATCAGAGCCGGACGCCGGTCTACGGCCTGGAATACGGGGTGGAAGGGCTGGGGATCCGCGGCGTGGTTCCGGTGTTCCACCAGGGGGCGGCCGTCGGCTCGGTCGAGGTCGGCCTGTCCTTCGGCAAACCCTTCTTCGAACGGTTCCAGGAGGCGACCGGCGCCCGGACCGCGCTGTATGTTCCGGGCGACAAGGCGGGGGACAAGGCGTTCACCACCTTCGCATCCACTTTCGAGGAGGAACCGTCCTTCGACTCCGCGGCGATGGCCGGCGCGCTGCGCGGGGCATCGCAACCGTTCTCCCTGACATCCGGAAAGCGCGACTTGACGGTCAAGCTGATCCCTGTCCAGGATTACAGCGGCAAGCCCTTCGGCATCGTGGCCCTGGCGATCGACCCGGCGGAACTGCACGGCATCCTTGGGGAGGCTCGGAACTGGTCGCTGGCCGCCGGAGCCCTCGTCCTGATGGCGGCCCTGGGTGCGGCCTTCCTGCTGAGCCGGACGCTGTGCGGCCCGATCCTGGCCTTGACCCAGGCCATGCAGGCGCTGGCGACCGGCAACACGGCCGTGGAGATTCCGGCCACCGGCCGCCACGACGAGTTGGGTTCGATGGCGGCGGCGGTCGCCGTCTTCCGCAGCGGCCTTCAGGAGGTCGAGCGGCTGAAGGGCGACCAGGAACGCCTGCAACGGCAGGCGGAGGAGGAGCGGCGGGCGACCCTGGCCAGGCTGGCGAGCGGCTTCGAAACCGATGTGCGGGACGTGATGACCACGGTGTCGGCGGCGACCGCGGCGATGGAGGCCCAGGCGACGGCGCTCGGCGACCGGGCGCAGGAATCGAGCCGTCTGGCCATGTCGGTCGAAGGGGCGTCCTCCAGCGCCACCGGAAACGTCAACGCCATCGCCGGCGCGGTGGAGGAGTTGCACGCCTCGATCGGTGAGATCGGCCGCCAGATCCAGCAGTCGGTGGAGATCGCCCGCGCCGCCGCCGCCGATGCCGACCGCACCGACCGTATCATGCGAGACCTGGTCGTCTCGGCCGAGCAGATCGGTGGAGTCATCGGGCTGATCAACGAGATCGCCGCCCAGACCAACCTGCTGGCGCTCAACGCCACCATCGAGGCCGCCCGCGCCGGCGAGGCCGGAAAGGGCTTCGCCGTGGTGGCGAGCGAGGTCAAGGCGCTGGCCGGCCAGACCGGTCGCGCCACCGAGGAGATTCAGACCAAGGTTGGCGACATCCGCCGCTCCTGCGACAACGCCGCCCAGGCCATCGGCACCATCGGCGGCACCATCGGCCGGCTGAACGAAATCGCTGCGACGGTGGCCGCGGCGGTCCAGCAGCAGGACTCCGCCACCCGGTCGATCGCCGGCAATGTCAGCGGTGCCGCCACCGGGACGCAGGAGATGGCGGCCAACGTCGCCGCCGTCAGCCAACTGTCCCAGGAGACGGAGAGCGCTGCCAGCCGGCTGGTGGGATCCGTCGGTTCGCTGGCCCAGGACACCGAGACGTTGCGCGGGCGGATCGCCGGCTTCCTTGCTCAGGTGAAGGCCGCCTGAGCGGCGGATCCGGGCGGCCCGACGCTTGGCTGATCGTGACGCCGGGTCCTCACGCCGTGGTGAGGAACCGGCGCTCCGTGTCCTCCAGCACCACGCAGGTCAGGCGGTGCGTGGCGTAGGCGCCGGTGTCGATGCCGATGCGGTTGCCGCGCAGCTCCGGCTCGACGCTGATGGTGTGGCCGTGCACCACCACCTTGCCGTGGTCGATGTTGGATTTCAGGAACTCCTCCCGTATCCACAGGAGGTCGGTTTCCTTCTGGCGGGGCAGCGGCACGCCGGGGCGCACGCCGGCGTGCACGAAGACGTAATCGCCGATCGTCACGCTGGGCTTCAGCCGCTCCAGGAAGCGCTGGTGGTGGGCGGGGACCGCCTGGCGCAGGTCGGCCTGCACCTGGAGCAGCCGTTCGACCGGCGCGTCCTCGGGCGGTGGTGCCACGCCGTAGCTGGCCAGCGTCGCCAACCCGCCGTAGCGCAACCAGCCCGGGCCGACGCGGACATCCTCCAGGAACCCCAGAAAGGACGCCTCGTGGTTGCCTTTCAGATGGATGGCGCCGAAGCCCGGCGGTGGTCCGGCGATCAGGCGTTCGATGACGCCGCGCGACTGTGGGCCGCGATCCACGTAATCGCCGAGGAACACCAGATAGCGGGCACGGTCCCCGGCTGTGCGGGAGTCGGCTTCGATGCGGTCGAGCAGCCTGTCGAGCAGGTCGAGCCGCCCATGCACGTCGCCGACGGCGTAGACACGCACGCCCCGCGGCACGGCCGCCGCCACGGGTTCCGCCTTCTGCCAGCGCGCGAAGCCGAAAACCACCCTGCCTCCTTACCGCAAGATCCCCTGTTTGCCACTGGACATGGTGACAGGTTTTCGCGTTTGCGAGACGATTCGAAGGGATTGCCCCCGCGTCACTTCCGCTCCCACACCTTGGTGTCGATGTAGCGGCTGGCGAGGAAGCGGTAGGTCTGCTTCTGCACATGCTCGATCTGCATCGACCGTTCGACCGGCACGTCCTTCCACAGCGCCAGCAGCTCCTCCCACTCCAGGAGTCGGGCGCGCAGGTCGTCGCGGATCTTGCGGATGAAGGTCACCGTTGTGTCGAAGGACTTCAGCGCGCCGAAAATCTCGCCCGTCTGGGCGTCCGCCTGCTCGAAGATGGTCTCGAACTGCTTGACCGGTTTGCGGATCAACCCCTGCATCCGCATCACCTCGGCCACGAAGGTCCGGTCGGTGCGGTAGATCTGCGTCAGCTTGGCCAGATTGTCGGCGATCTGGCGGATCTGCTTGAAGCGGTCGCGCAGGGCCTCGATGTAGGACAGCTCCTGCGCCAGGTCCTCCACCCGGTCGTGCACATATTGTTCGGCGTTCCCGGTGATGCCCAGCTTGGCGGCGATTTCACGGAACGCGGTCTTCAGACGCGTCTTGGTCTGCGGGTCCTCGACGATCTGGTCGAGTTCCTCCATGTCCACGACGATCATCTCGCTGCCGGTGATCCAGGAAACGAGCTGCACCGTCAGCCGGCCGCGGGCGATGGAGCGGTGCTTGTCCTCCACCGACCAGGAGGCGCGGCCGTCCAGCAATTCGCCCGGGATCTGCTCGCCCGGGCGGATCACCTTCACGTAGCGCAAGCCCTTGGTGACGGTGTCCAGAAGCTTGAAGTCGGTGCCGTCGGCCGGAAGCTCGAAGGATTCGCGCAGCGTGTTGAAGGGCAGTGCCGCCTTCAGGTCGCCCAGCTCGATGTTCAGAACCGGTTCCTTGGAGGTCGGCTCGATGTTGAAGAAGGCCCCCGGCATGCGGAAGACCTTGTGCTGGAAGTCGAAATGGGTGTCGCGCATGGGTGTGGCCGACTCCGCCGGGGGCGGCTCGGCAGACGGCTGTGCGGTCTCCGGAGTGGGGGCCGTATCGGGCGTTTCGGCGCCGTCTTGCGGAGTGGTGTCGTTCATGCGCGCGGGAACCGGGGCGTTGTGGGCGGACGTACCCACGTAAGGTATAGCATCCATGTTGCGATTGTAGGCTCGGTGCGTCGCGCCCGGGGAATCGTCACAAAAGGTCGCGCAGCCGGAACCAAAGCATCGCCAAGACCAGCGCCGGCGTGCGCAACCAGCGACCGCCGGGGAAGGGACGGTGCGGGATGCGGGCGAACACGTCGAAGCGCTCCGCCGTGCCGGCCACCGCCTCGGCGATGGTGCGCCCGGCCATGCCGGCCAGCGCCACGCCGTGCCCGGAATAGCCATGGGCGTAGAAGCAGGTCGGCGACAGCCGGCCGACCTGCGGCATGCGGTTCATGGTGATCGCCACATGCCCGCCCCAGAGATGGTCGATGCGGGCCTTGTCCAGCTCCGGGAAGACGCGCAGCATCTTGCGGCGCAGCGCCTGTTGCAGGCCGGGCTGGTCGAAGCCGGAATAGCTGACCCCGCCGCCGAACAGCAGCCGGTGATCCGGCGATCGGCGGAAATAGTTCAGCACGAAGTTCAGGTCGCTGACCGCCGCACCGGCCGGCAGCAGGGTCGCCGCCGCGCCGCGGCCCAGCGGCTCCGTCGCCATCATGTAGGTGGCGACCGGCATGATCCAGCCGTCCAGCCGCGGCGCCAGCCCGTCGATGTAGGCGTTGCAGCCCAGCACCAGCCAGCGTGCCCGCACCGACCCGCCCGCCGTCGTCACCCGCGGCGCCGGCCCGGTGTCCACCGCCAGCGCGCGGCTGCCCTCGAACAGCCGCACCCCCGCCGCGACCGCCGCGTCGGCCAGGCCCAGCGCGTAGTTCAGCGGGTGCAGATGGCCGCTGCCGGCGTCGAACAGGCCGCCGAGATAGACGTCCGACCGCACCACCGTGTTGACCCCGGCCCGGTCCAGCCGGGTCAGCAGCCGGTAGTCGTAGCGCTTCCCCAGATCCGCCTCGATGGCGGCGATGTCGTCCAGGTGTCGCGGCTTCACCGCGGCGTAGAGGAAGCCCCAGGTCAGGTCGCAGGCGATGGCGTGCGCCTCCACCCGTCGGCGCAGCAGGTCCGTCGCCTCGACATTCATGGCCCACAGACGCCGCGCGTCCTCCACCCCCACCCACGACTCGATGGTGGACATCGGCTTGTTGTAGCCGGTGATGAGTTGGCCGCCGTTGCGCCCGGAGGCACCCCAGCCCACGCGCTCCGCCTCCAGCAGAACCACGTCGTAACCGCGCTCGGCCAGCTCGAGCGCCGTCATCAGCCCGGTGTAGCCGCCGCCGACCACGCACACGTCGCACGCCGTCTCCCCCTCCAGCGCCGGGTGGCGGGGGTGCGGGTTGGCGGTCAGGCTGTACCAGGACCGGGTGTGGTCGGGCGGCTGCATGGGCACCGGATACGGCGCCGCGCGGGCGCCGTCAATGCGCCGATGGGGCGGGCCGATGGAGCGGACCGCTTTGCACTCTGGCGCGCGACACCCGTTCGGCATCATAGTGTCGGTATCGGAAACAGCATGGAGGGGTCTGCCCACCGGTCGGCGCGGACTGAACATTGCATGGGATTCATGGATGACTTCATCAAGAAGAACCGCATTACAGAGGTGGAATGCCTCGTGCCCGACATGTCGGGCATCGCGCGGGGAAAGATCGTTCCCGCCGAGAAGTTCCTGCGCATCCTGCGTGACCGCGGGCTGAGGCTGCCCGAGGCGATCTTCGTCCAGACGGTCACCGGCGAGTTTCCCGACGACGAGGACGTCACGTCGGACGAGAATTCCGACATCTACATGATCCCCGACGAGCGGACGATCCGCTTCGTCCCCTGGTACAAGGAGCCGACGGCGCAGGTCATCACCGACTGCGTCTACGCCGACGGCAGCCCGGTCGACATCTCCCCCCGCCATGTGCTGAAGCGGGTGCTGGCGCTCTACGACGAGCGCGGCTGGAAGCCGATGGTGGCGCCGGAGCTGGAGTTCTTCCTGGTCCAGGTCAACAAGGACCCCGACTACCCGCTGGTGCCGCCGGTCGGCCGCAACGGGCGGGTGGAGAGCGGGCGGCAGGCCTTCGGCATCGACGCGGTCAACGAGTTCGACCCGATCTTCGAGGACATCTACGATTTCTGCGAGGCGCAGGACATCGACATCGACACCCTGACCCACGAGGCCGGGGCCGCGCAGATCGAGATCAACTTCAACCACGGCGACCCGCTGGAGCTGGCCGACCAGGCCTTCCTGTTCAAGCGCACGGCGCGCGAGGCGGCGATCCGTCATCAGGTCTACGCCACCTTCATGGCAAAGCCCATGCAGGGCGAGCCGGGCAGCGCCATGCACATCCACCAGTCGGTGGTTGACAAGGACAGCGGCCGCAACCTGTTCGCCGACCCCGGCGGCGGCGACAGCCCGCTGTTCATGGCCCACATCGCCGGGCTCCAGAAGTACCTGCCCTGCGCGATGCCGCTGCTGGCGCCCAACGTGAACTCCTACCGCCGGCTGGTGCCCAACTCCGACGCGCCGATCAACGTGCATTGGGGGCGCGACAACCGCACCACCGGCCTGCGCGTGCCGGTGTCGCCGCCCGACGCGCGCCGGGTGGAGAACCGGGTGGCGGGGGCCGACGCCAACCCCTACCTCGCCATCGCCGCCTCGCTCGCCTGCGGCTACATCGGCATGGTGCAGGGGATGGAGCCGTCCGACCCGGTGAAGGGCTCCGCCTACCGCCTCGCCTTCACCCTGCCGCGCCACCAGGGCGACGCCCTGTCCAAGTTCAACGCCTGCAAGCCGCTGAAGGAGGTGCTGGGCGACAAGTTCCTGGACGCCGTCACCTGCGTGAAGCAGGCGGAGTACGAGGCCTACCACCGCGTCATCAGCTCCTGGGAACGGGAGAACCTGCTGCTGAACGTGTAGGAACTCCCTCGCCCGACTCCCCGGAGGCGGGCGGGGGTTTTTGCGCACTGCCCCCTTTTCGTTGACATTCCCCGCGCCCGCCGATGCAATACGGGCGCGTGCCGCGGCCACGGTGCCGGCGGGGCGCGTCCGTGTTGAATTCCGGTGGGGAACAGCGTCATGAAAACACGAATCGCGCTCGGTCTCGCCGCGGCGGCGGCGATCACGGCCCTTGTCGGCACCGCCTCGGCGCAGGACAAGAAGCCGGTCAACATCTACATCTGGAACGACTATCTGGCCGAGAACACGCTGCCGGACTTCACCAAGGCGAACGGCTACCCCACCAAGGTCGATCTCTACGACAGCCTCGAACTGCTGGAGCAGAAGGTGCTGGTGGGCAAGTCCGGGTACGACGTGATCGTCCCGACCGCCGAGCCGGCCCTGTCGCGCCTGATCCAGGCCAAGGTCGTGGCCCCGCTCGACAAGGCGAAGATCCCGAACCTGTCGAACGTCAACCCGGCGATCCTCAAGCTGCTGGAAAGCTCCGACCCCGGCAACAAGTTCGCCGTGCCCTATCTTGGCGGCACCATCGGTATCGGCATCCTGCCCGACAAGATCAAGGCGCTGATGCCCGACGCGCCGCTCAACAGCTGGGATCTGGTGTTCAAGCCCGAGGTGGCGAAGAAGCTGGCGGCCTGCGGCATCACCATCCTCGATTCGGCGGTCGATGTGATCCCGACCGTGTTCCACTATCTCGGCATCGACCCGAACTCCGAGAAGAAGGCGGACCACGACGAGGCGGAAAAGCTGCTGATGTCGATCCGCCCCTACGTGAAGCAGTTCGTGACCGGGCAGAACATCAACCTGCTGGCCGGCGGCGACGCCTGCGTGGTGGTCGGCTATTCCGGCGACGTGAAGCAGGCCAAGGCCCGCGCCAAGGAAGCCGGGCAGGGCCTGAAGGTCGAGTACGTCATCCCGAAGGAGGGCGCGCAGGCCTGGTGGGACACCATGGCGATCCCGGCCGACGCCCCCAACAAGGAGGGCGCGCACGCCCTGATCAACCATGTGCTGGATCCCAAGCAGATGGCGGCGATCACCAACTCCGTGCAGTACGGCAACGCCGTCACCGGCTCGCTGCCGATGGTTGAGGAGAGCATCCGCAGCGACAGCGCCGTCTTCCCGACGGAGGCGGAGAGCGTGCGCCTGTTCACCATCAGCGCGGTGAAGCCGCAGGTCGACCGCATGCGCACGCGCATCTGGACCAAGGTGAAGACCGGGCGCTGAGCCGTCCGGCCTTGTGACGCGGGAACGCCCCGCCCGGCCATCCCAGCGGACGGCGGGCGGGGCGTTTTCATGACCGGCCGCCGGCTCCGGCGCGGCCGGGGAGGGGAGAGGGGAGAGCGACGACGATGGCCACGGCCCAGGTGATCCGCAATCCGGCACGGCTGGAGCCGTGGCAGGACCCCAAGGCGGTCCCTTATGTGCGGATCGAGAAGGTGACCAAGCGGTTCGGCGACTTCGTGGCCGTGGACGACGTCAGCCTGTCGATCCACCGCAACGAGTTCTTCGCCCTGCTCGGCGGCTCCGGCTCCGGCAAGACGACGCTGCTGCGCATGCTGGCCGGCTTCGAACAGCCGAGCGAGGGGCGCATCTTCATCGACGGCGTCGATATGACCGAGGTGCCGCCCTATGAGCGGCCGGTCAACATGATGTTCCAGTCCTACGCCCTGTTCCCGCACATGTCGGTCGAGCAGAACGTCGCCTTCGGCCTGAAGCAGGACCGCGTCCCGGCGGCCCAGATCCGCGACCGCGTGGCGGAGATGCTGGCGCTGGTGCAGCTCGACCGCTTCGCCAAGCGCCGGCCGCACCAGCTCTCCGGTGGCCAGCGCCAGCGCGTGGCGCTGGCCCGTGCGCTGGTCAAGCAGCCCAAGCTGCTGCTGCTGGACGAGCCGCTGGGCGCGCTCGACAAGCGGCTGCGCGAGAAGACGCAGTTCGAGCTGGTCAACCTCCAGGAGAAGCTTGGCATCACCTTCATCGTCGTCACCCACGACCAGGAGGAGGCGATGACCATGTCCAGCCGAATCGCCGTGATGAACCAGGGCTACATCGTCCAGACCGGCACGCCGACCGAGATTTACGAATACCCGAGCAGCCGCTTCGTTGCCGAGTTCATCGGCGACGTGAACATGTTCGAGGGCCGCGTGGTCGAGGACGAGCCGGACCATGTGCTGATCCGTTCGGACGAGGCCGGCTGCGACCTCTACATCAATCACGGCGTGCCGATGCCCATCGGGACGCAGGTCTCGGTCGCGGTGCGGCCGGAGAAGGTGCTGCTGTCCAAGGACCCGCCGGCGGATGGCGGCGGCCGCAACGCCACCCGCGGCATCGTGCGCGAGATCGCCTATCTGGGCGACGCTTCCATCTACATCATCCAGCTCCACACCGGGAAGACGGTGCGGGTGACCGCGCCCAACGTCACCCGCCGGGTCGACATGCCGGTCACCTGGGACGACGAGGTGCATCTGACCTGGCGCCCCTTCGCCGGCGTCGTGCTGGCGCAGTGACGGGGGCCGGACGATGAGCCGCCATGGCTTCCTTCCGCTGGGCGACCGCATGAGCGGCGGCAACCCGCCGGGCGTTCCCGCCTTCCTGTCCACGGCCGCCGGCCTTGTCGTGGCGCTGCTGCGCCGTGTGGGCCTGTGGGGCCGGGGGCTGGTGATCGCCGCCCCCTATCTCTGGCTGTTCCTGTTCTTCCTGGTCCCCTTCCTGATCGTGTTCCGAATCAGCTTCTCCGACGCGGTGATCGCACAGCCGCCCTATTCCGACATCGTCCAATTGTTGGAGGACACGGATCTGGAGCAGTGGAAGCTCCAGATCACGCTGAACCTCTCCACCTACCTGCGCCTGCTGTCCGACGACCTGTATGTCTACGCGTACCTGTCATCCCTGAAGATGGCGGCGGTGTCGACCGTGCTGTGCCTGCTGCTGGGCTATCCCATGGCGTACGCCATCGCGCGGGCCAAGCCCTCCATGCGCGGGCCGCTGATGATGCTGGTCATCCTGCCCTTCTGGACCTCCTTCCTGATCCGGGTGTACGCGTGGATCGGCATCCTCAAGGCCAACGGCCTGCTGGCCAACATGCTGGGTGCGGTGGGGCTGGTGGACAGCAACTGGGAGCTTCTGTACTCCGACGTCGCGGTCTACATCGGCATCACCTACTCCTACCTGCCCTTCATGATCCTGCCGCTCTACGCGACGCTGGAGAAGCTGGACCCGGTGCTGCTGGAGGCGGCCGCCGACCTCGGCTGCAAGCCCTGGGAAGCCTTCCTGAAGGTGACGCTGCCGCTGTCGCTGCCGGGCATCGTCGCCGGCTCGCTGCTGGTCTTCATCCCGGCGGTGGGCGAGTTCGTCATCCCCGAGCTGCTTGGCGGGCCGGACACGCTGATGATCGGCCGCGTGCTGTGGAACGAGTTCTTCTCCAACCGCGACTGGCCGGTGGCGTCGGCGGTGGCGATCGCGCTGCTGCTGTTCCTGGTGGTGCCGATCATGGTCTTTCAGTACGTGCAGGGCACCCAGCAGGACGGGGAGGAGCGGCGATGAAACGGTTCGGTGGTCCGCTCGGCTGGGCGCTGTGGTTCGGCTACGCCTTCCTGTATGTGCCGATCTTCCTGCTGATGCTGTACTCCTTCAACGAGAACCGGCTGGTCACGGTGTGGAGCGGGTTCTCGACGAAATGGTACGGGGAGCTGCTGGAGAACACCCAGCTTCTCGACGCCGCCTATTTGTCGCTCAAGGTGGCCGCCATATCCGCCAGCTTCGCGGTGGTGCTGGGCACGCTGGCCGGGTTGGCGCTGGCGCGTTTTGGGCGCTTCCGCGGGCGAATGCTGTTCGGCGGCATGATCACCGCGCCGCTGGTGATGCCGGAGGTGATCACCGGCCTGTCGTTGCTGCTGCTGTTCGTGGCGCTGGAGGGGCTGATCGGCTGGCCGGACGGGCGCGGGGTGACCACCATCACCATCGCCCACACCACCTTCACCATGGCCTACGTCGCGGTCATCGTGCAGTCGCGCCTGTCCAGCATGGACGACAGCCTGGAGGAGGCGGCGATGGACCTCGGTGCCCGTCCGGCCAAGGTGTTCTTCGTCATCACCCTGCCGATCATCTCCCCCGCCATCGTGTCGGGCTGGCTGCTCGCTTTCACCCTGTCGCTGGACGATCTCGTCATCGCCAGTTTCGTGTCGGGGCCGGGCTCCACCACCCTGCCGATGGTGATCTTCTCGTCGGTGCGGCTCGGCGTGTCGCCGCAGATCAACGCGCTTGCGACGGTGATCGTGCTGCTGGTCGCCACCGGCATCTTCATCGCCACGCTGGTGCTGGCCCGGCAGGAGCGGCAGCGCAAACGCGACGAGCAGATGGCGCTCCAGGGCGGGTGACCGATCCGGGCGTGCCCGCGCGAACCTGCATTTCCCGGACCTGACGCATGCCTGGCACGCATGGCCGCCGCGCGGTGGCTGGTTTCCGGTCCAGTTAAGGGTTACATTGGCGCCATCGTCAACAATGATGGAGCTGTGCCGTGCGCACTCTTCTGTGGTTCCCAATGATTCGCCTTGGCTTTTCCAATCCTTTGTCAACGCTTTTCATGCCGGCCCGACGCCGCCACCCCGGATCCGCTTACGGGGGCTGAGCGTCCTTCGATTTCATCATCCTCGGACATCTCCCTCCCGAACCGCGATTGGATCGCCCCGTTGCCAAACCGCCCGAACGGTGGTTAGGGTGCCCGCGGGGACGAAAGCCATGGACCGGCCGCAACGACCGGCCAGCGGGACAACGAGAGGGACGAGGGGATGACGACTCCGGCGAGCGACGGTTTCTACATGCCCGCGGAATGGGTGCCGCACACGCGCTGCTGGATGGCGTGGCCGTGCCGCCCGGAAACCTGGCCCGGCGACGGGATCGACGCCGCGCGGGAAGCCTATGTGGAGGTCGCCCGCGCCATTGCGACGTTCGAGCCGGTGACTATGGTCTGCGACCCGGACGATGTGGCGGAAGCCTCACTCGCCTGCGGACCCGGCATCCAGCTCATGCCCTTCCCGATCAGCGATTCGTGGATTCGCGACACCGGTCCCAGCTTCCTGGTGGACGGGAAGGGCGGGCTGGCCGGCGCGCACTGGCGCTTCAACGCCTGGGGCGGCAATTACAGCGACTGCGCCCGCGACCGCGAGGTCGGCCGTCTGATCCTGGAGCATCTGGGCGTGCCCGATTACGAGGCACCCCTGGTGCTGGAGGGCGGCGCCTTCCATGTGGACGGGGAGGGCACGCTGCTGACCACCGAGCAATGCCTGCTCAACCCCAACCGCAATCCGGACATGTCCAAGGAGGACATCGAGCGGCATCTGCGCGACCATCTCGGCATCCGCAGCGTCATCTGGCTCGGCCAGGGCTACCAGGAGGACGAGACCGACGGGCATGTGGACGAGATCGCCATGTTCGTGCGCCCCGGCGTGGTGATGGCGCTCACCACCGATGATCCCGGCGACGCCAACTTCAAGGTGTTCGAGGACAATCTGGACCGGCTGAAGCTCGCCCGCGACGCCAAGGGCCGCGAGCTGGAGGTGATCCCGGTCCGCCAGCCCGCCCGCCAGGACCAGAACGGCGTTCGGCTCACCCTGTCCTACACCAACCTCTACATCGCCAACGGCGGCATCGTCATGCCCGCTTTCGAGGACCCGGCCGACGACGAGGCCCTGCGCACCGTCCGCCGCCTGTTCCCCGACCGCCAGGTGATCCAGATCGCCGCACTCGACATCGTGCGCGGCGGCGGCGGCATCCACTGCATCACCCAGCAGCAGCCGTCGGCGGCCGTCCCGCTGGACGGGGGGATCTGAGGGAGAGCGGCGCTACGCCGCCTCCACCTGCCGCTTGAGCGCCGCCCGCGCCTCCGGGTCGAGTGTGGGCAGGCCGTTCCGGGCCTTCAGCACATGCACGTCGGTGCCGCCCAGCGTGCGCAGGGCGTAGGCGGCGACGTGTGGCGCGCCGCCGCCGGGGTTGGTGTCCTCGTAGACGGGCGCGAAGCTCGCACCGCCCAATACGGCGCGCAGCATCAGCGCCTCGTCCCCGCCGCTGCCGATACCGGCGGAGCCGCCGGCCAGGAGCCGTTCCGCCTCCGGCTCGCTGGCGAGGCCGCGGTCCAGCAGCACATCCACCATGGCGCCGGTGGCCAGCACCGGGGCGGCGCGACCTCTCCAGTAGAATCGGCCGTCGTCGAACCCGACATCCAGCGCGCGGAAGATCAGGAACGCCTCGCGCCCGCCGGGATTGCCGGCGATCACATAGTTGAGTCGCAGAAGGCCGTTCCAGGTGCCGGCCGGTGCCAGGATGCAGCCGACGCCGTTCCGGGTCAGCCGCAGATAGGTGTCGTTGACGCCCGAAGGCTCGAAATCGAACAGCATGTCTTGCCCGCCCCGCCGGGGCTCCTTGTCGCATCGCCCGAAGGCTCATCCAACATTTGGAGCGTGCGGTGCGGCGGGACCAGGGGTCTTCGCGTGGATTGTCCGATGGTGAAGGATCGGCGGTGGGCGGGCGTCGGGGTTATGCCTCAGGATGGGCCGAGGAACACCGTCTCCACGTCGGCGCGTGCGCTGCCCCCATCCTCGCGCACCACGAAGCGCAGCGGCGCGGACGCGGTGGCTGGCGCCTTGGGCAGGGTCACATGGACCCGGTGGGTACCGACGCTGTCCGCCTCCGAGTCCACCAGGATCGACGGGCCCGTCGTGTCCGCGCCCGTGGCCGACAGCGCCGCGCCGGCGAGCCCCTCGGCGCTCAGCGTGTAGCGCCGCGGCTCGTGCTGCTTGTTGACGATCTTCACCGTGTAGCTGTTGCGGATGCTGCCGTCGGCCAGCGTCACGAACAGCGGCGCGCGCTCGCGCTGCACCGTCGCCTCCACGGCCGACCGGCCGGTGAAGACCAGCGCCATGAAGCCGGCGATGGCGACCATCAGGCCGAGATAGACCAGCGTGCGCGCCCGCGCCAGCGGCACCCGGTAGGGCTTGGCGGCGCTGCGGGCGGCCTCGGCGGCCAGCGTGTCGAAGGCGATCAGGCCGCGCGGACGCCCCTGGCCCGCCATGATCCCGTCGCAGGCGTCGATGCACAGGCCACAGTTGATGCAGTCCGCCTGCGCGCCGGTGCGCACGTCGATGCCCATCGGGCAGACCTGGACGCACTGGGTGCAGTCGATGCAGTCGCCAAGGCCGCGGGCATGCCGCTCCTCCCAGCTCTCCGACTTGCGCTTGGGCGCGCGCCGCTCGCCGCGCCAGGACTGGTAGGTGACGATCAGGCTGTGCTCGTCCAGCATGGCGGTCTGGATGCGCGGCCAGGGGCAGGCGTATTTGCACATCTGCTCGCGCGCGAAGCCGGCCATCAGATAGGTGGAGCCGCCGAACAGCCCGAGGAAGGTCAGCGCGTCCCACGAGGCACGGGCGTGCGCGAGATCGCCGAGCAGGGTGGGTGCGTCGGTGAACCACGCCACGATGGCGAAGGCGGAGGCGAGGGACACCAGCAGCCACGCGGCGTGCTTGCCGGCCTTGCAAGCCAGTTTGGACGCGCTCCACGGCGCCCGCTCCAGCCGGATGCGCTCGGCCCGGTCGCCCTCGAAGGCGCGTTCGATGCGGATGAACACGTCGCTCCACACCGTGTGCGGGCAGCCGAAGCCGCACCACACCCGGCCGGCCAGCGCCGTCGCCAGGAACAGCCCGATGGAGCCCAGCACCATCAGCCCGGTCAGGTAATAGATCTCCTGCGGCCAGATCTCGATGTAGAACAGGAAGAAGCGCCCCTGATCCAGGTCGAACAGCACCGCCTGCCCCGGCGCGTCCGGCCCGCGGTCCCAACGCAGCCAGGGCACCAGCCAGAACATTCCCATCAGCGCCGTCATGACCGCCCATTTCAGGCGACGGAAGCGCCCGCTCACCGCCTTGGGGTGGATGGTCGTGTGGGTTTCCCACAGGCTGGCCTTCGTCGGTTTGTACAGGCTGCCGTCTGGCATCGGTCGCTCGCTTCCCTGTGCGGATCGCGGGCGGACCATAACCGACGCTGGTGTCCACCCCCTTGACCGCGGTCAAGCGCCCGCTGCACCGCAACCGGAACCTTCGCCACGCCCGCGTGTTGCTGACGCGCATCCAGACGAGGGAGATTCCGGCATGACCGCCGCCAACGACCGCGCGGGTCCGAACGCCAACGGGTCGCGCTCCACCGCGGATCTCGAGGACGACATCCGCTCCATCCGCGCCCGCATGGACAGCACCCTCGACGAGATCGAATACCGGCTCTCGCCGGGGCAGCTCACCGGCGGGGTGGCGGATCTCGTCCGCGACGTGGTGCAGGGCAAGCCCAACCGCACCGCGCGTGCCATCCGCGACAACCCGATCCCGGTGGCCCTCATCGGCATCGGCGTTCTGTGGCTGGCCTGGGCCATCTCGCGCACACCGGCGATCGAGGGCCGGCGCATCCCCGGCGACCACCGCGTGCTGTCCGATCAGCGTATCCGCATCATTCTGACCGGTCTGGTCGCCGCCACCCGCCAGGGCTCCGCCGCCATCCACAAGGCGGACCGCAGCATCGCCGATCCGGAGCTGAGCGGCCGGCTGCACGAGGTGGACCGCCAGCTCGCCCGCACCGCCGCCGCCCTGGAGGAGGAACTGCACCGGCACGGTGGCCGGCTGGAGCCCGACGCTCCGCCGCACCCGGTGTGGAACGACCTGAACGACGCGCTGGCCGGCGAGCGGCACCGCCGCGACCTGCTGGTCGCCGTGGAGCGCGGCGTGCAAGGCACGCTCGACCAGTTCCGCGCGGCGCTCCACGAGGATCTGCCCGAGGAACTGCGGGTGGTGGTCGGCGCGCATTTCCACGAAGTCGAAACGGTGTGCCACCGGGTCGGCGCCATCGTCGACGCCGCGGCTTGAGGGGCGGGGGGCGATGCTGGGTCTGTCGCGGCGCCACCATGACCAGTTTCCCCGTCCGCGATCCGGCCGCGGGCGTTCCGCCGGGCATCCGGGCGAGATCCCGGCGCTGGGCTGGAAGGACATCCTCTGGCGGACCTACGAGCAGCAATCCACCGACAACATCGGCATGATCGCCGCCGGCGTCGCCTATTACGGCATGCTGGCGCTGTTCCCGGCGGTGGCGGCGCTGGTCTCGATCTACGGCCTCGTGCTTGATCCGGGGGCGGTGGAAAGCCAGTTCGACCAGCTTGCCGGGGTGCTTCCCGGCGATGTGCTGTCGATCATGCGCGACCAGGCGAGCAAGGTCGCCAGCACGCCGCAGCAGGGGCTGACGCTGGGCGTGGTGTTCGGTCTTCTGCTGACGCTGTGGAGCGCGTCGCGCGGCACCAACGCGCTGATCGCGGCGCTGAACATCGCCTATGACGAACCGGAGAAGCGCGGCTTCATCAAGCTCGCCATCCTCTCCGTCGGCTTCACGCTGGCCGGGCTGGCGTTCCTGGTGCTGACGCTGGCGCTGATCGTGGCGGTGCCGGCGGCCATCGCGGCGCTGGGCCTGACCGGGCCGATCGCCTGGGTGCTGTCGCTGGCGCGCTGGCCGATCCTGGGTGGTGTGGTGATGCTGGTGCTGGCGCTGCTCTACCGCTACGCTCCCAGCCGCAACCGGCCGCGCTGGCAGTGGGTGAGCTGGGGGGCCGGGGTGGCGACGCTGATCTGGCTGGCCGGCTCGGCGGCGTTCTCGCTCTACGTCTCCAACTTCGGCAGCTACAACGAGACCTACGGGTCGGTGGGCGCGGTGGTCGTGCTGCTGTTGTGGATGAATCTCACCGCCTACGTCGTGCTGATGGGGGCGGAACTGAATTCCGAGATCGAGCACCAGACGGCGCGCGACACCACCGAGGGGCCGCCCAAGCCGCTCGGCCACCGTGACGCCTACGTCGCCGACACGGTGGGACGGAAGCAGGCGTAATGCCAAGCCCGGCGGGCGGCTAGAGGCAGCTCCGCACCACGGCGTTGGCACGGGGCTGGTCCTCCGGCCGGATGCGGTCGGTCAGCACCTGATCCCACAGCCCCTCCCGCCGGAAGCCGTCGGCGACGCAGCGGCAGGAGCGTTCGCACACGGCGGGGGCGGTGCCGCCGCGCACGCAGGTGCTGACGCAGCTTCCCAGGAAGGCGCCCCCGTCCCCGGCGGCGCCGCCGGTGGGAGCGATGGCCGGTCCGGCAGCGGGTCCGCCCAGCGCCTGCGCCAGCAGCCACGCCGCACCGAACAGCAGGGGTTGGTGGATCAGGTAGATGGCGAGCGACCGCCGTCCCATCCAGGCGAGCCCCCGGCCGGCACCAGCGACCGGGCGCCATGCGGCCAATGCGCCGTGGCGGGGAAACAGCCGTCCCGCCGCGATGCCGACCAGAACAATCCCGAACCAGGGGAAGATGGGCACGTAATCGTTGGAATCGGGCTCGAAGCTCATCAGCCCCACCCAGTTCAGCCAGGGATGGTCGAACAGCGGCAGCGCCAGCGTGTCGCCCGCCACGAAGACGGCCACGCCCAGCGCCGCCGTCAGCAGCGGCGGCAGACGCAGCACGGCAAGGCCGAGCACGCTGGCCAACGTGAGGTGGTGCAGCACCCCGAAGAAGATCGGGCTGGCGGGGAACAGCGCGTAGGACATGGCCGACACCCCCGCCGCCGCCGCCGCCAGCAACCCGAGCCGGCGCAGGTAACGGCGGCGGTCGAGCCCATCGGCAGCGGCCAGCGCGAGGCTCAGCCCGGCCAGGAACAGGAAAGAGCCGAGGATCAGCGTGCGCGCGGTCAGCCACAGCGGATCGTCGAACAGATCGACCCGCAGCAACCGCATAAACGCCAAGTCCCACACCGCGTGATAGACGGCCATGGCGACGATGGCACCGCCGCGCGCGACGTCCACCGCGGGGATGCGCCGCGCAGGGGCGGACAGGGTCTCGGCGAGGGTCATGGAGGCTGGGCGTCCGGGCGGCAGGAAACTGCCCCGTTCATGCCCGAAAGCGGTGCCGGCTGTCCACGGCGCTGCGGCGCCACGACGCCGGATGGCCGTGGTCAGGATCCGTCGAGCACTGTGACGGCGCCGTCGGTGCCGGTCAGGTAAGCGGTGGTCCGCGGCGTTGCGGCGACGACGGCGGTGGCGCGATCGATCGGCAGGACGGCGAGCGCGGTGGACAGCGCGTCGGCAAGCGTCGCCGTCGGGGCCACCACCGTTACCGATCGCCAGTGGTGGGGGGAGGTGCCGGTCGACGGGTCGAACAGGTGCGTCACACGGCCCTGCGGGTCCAGCGGCGTTCCGTCCCCGGCGGATGTGGCGACCGCCGCGTCCGTGATCGCCAGACGGGTGCCGCCCGGCGGACCGTCGATGCCGACCATCCAGGGGCGCCCATCGGGATGACCGTCGAGCGCCCGCACCTCCCCCAGATCGAGCAGCAGGTTGCGCATCCCATGCGCGCGCAAGAGGTCGGCGACGCGGTCGGTGATGTAGCCCTGGGCGATGCCGTTCACGGTCGCCGCCATGCCGCGCCGGTCGAACCACACCCGATCGGGGGTGACGCGCAGATGGCGGTGGCCGACCAGCCGACGCGCCGCCGCGATGGCGGCGACGGGCGGGCCGGCGGGATCGGCGTTGGGGCGTGCGGCATGGGAGGCGTGGAGCTGCCAGAGCGGCTGCACCGTCACATCGAACGCACCGCCGGTGCGCTCGGACAGGGCGGCGGCGTCCGACAGCAGGCGCACGAGGTCGGCCGGCGGGTCGCGCAGCTCCCCGTCGCGGTTCAGCCGCACCAGCGCGGAGTCCGGTCGGTAGAGGCTGAACACGCGCTCCAGCCGCTCCACCTCGTCCAGGCAGAGCGCCACCAGCCGGTTGGCCTCCGCCGCGTCGGGGTGGTGCAGGGTGATGCTGGCCGAGGCTCCCAGCGCCGTGCCGCGCCAGCTCCGCAGCGTGGCGCCCGCCGCCTGGGCGCCGAACGCGTGTGCGCCGGCGGGCATCAGCGCCAAACCGGCCGCGGCGGCGGCGATGGACAGCGCGCGGCGGCGGGTGAGGGCGGCGCTCATGAGGCACCCGGCGCACGGTGACCCTGGTGGTCCGCGGGCTCGCCGTCGGTGACGGCGGCCGGCTCCGCCTCCGGCCAGAGGATGGCCGTGTCGGGCACCTCGGCGAAGCGGACGACCCGGCCGCCATGGGTGGCGGCGAAGCCGCGGGCCGCCGCCTCATCCGCGAAGGGGGCCGGTTCGCTGGCGCCCATGCCGCCGCGGAAGCGGCTGCCCAGCACGTACCACGCCTTGCGCGCCTCGACCCAGGCGGTCAGGTCGGGTTTGGCGGGGTCCGCGGCGCGGCCGAGGTCGGTGACGTAGATGGCGCGGACGTCCTTCGGCTCCTCCGGCAGCATGGTGAAGGCGAAGGTGTCGCGCACCGACGACATCCAGACCGGGCGGTCGCTGCCCTTCAGCAGGATCTGCCCCTTGGGACCGGGATGGTCCACCAGGGTCATGCCGCAGTAATGACCGACCGCATCCTCCGTGACCACCCGCGGCAGCGGAAGTTCGTCGGACCCGCGGTCCTCCAGGCAGGCGGACAGCGGCAGCAGCAGCGTGGCGGCGAGCAGCGCCGCGGACAGGGGAGAGCGCATCAGATCTGCCTCCGGGAGAAGAGGAAGGACGCCAGCGCCAGCGGCCCGGCCACCCAGGCTGCGAGCACGGCGAGCAGGACGGCGGGGGACACCTGGACCTGCGCCGCAAGCCCCGCGGTGCCGGCGTACAGGCTGACGGTGTCGAAGCCGGTCAGGTTGAACAGGCGGTAGGTGTCGGCGGGGTTGGCGAGCAGCAGTCCGTTGACGACCTCGGCCGTCACCGTGCGCCCGCCGTCGGCGACCAGCAGGCCCAGCAGCCCCATGTCGTACAGCAGGACGAACACCAGCCAGATGGCGACCGCAAGGCCGGCCGCCGTGCCGCGGTCGCGCACGGCCGTGCTGGCGAGGTAGCCGAGCGCGGTGAAGGCCGCCCCCAGCAGCACGCTGGACCCGATCATGCCGCCGAGCGCCCGCCAGCCCTCGGCGTCGATCTCTGTCCCGGTCAGGCGCAGCGCCAGCCCGGCGCTGCCGTAGCCCAGCGTGGTGGCGATGGCGATCACCGCGGCGTGACCCAGGAACTTGCCGAGCAGCACGTGGCCCCGCGCCACCGGGTAGGACAGCAGCAGCGTCATCGTCCCGCGGTCGATCTCCCCCACCACCGCGTCGAAGGACAGCAGCAGGGCGATCAGGGGCAGCAGGAAGATGGTCAGGCTGGAGAGGCTGACGATGGTCACCTCCAGCCGCCCGACCCCCACCGTGCCGGTGGGGGCGGCACCCAGGAAGGCGAGCGTCAGGGCCAGTGCCGCCATCAGCAGCGTGGTCGCCACGACCCAGCGGTTCCGCAGGGATTCGCGCAGCTCCTTGCCGGCGATGATGAGCATGGTGTTCATGGGTCTACTCCGCCGCGTCCTGACGCAGGAAATGGGCGTACATGTCGTCCAGGCTGGGCTGGACGATGTCGATGCTGGTCAGCTCCGCGCCGGAGCCGGTGACGCGGCGGACCAGATCCACCGTGTCGTCGTTGGCGCAGACCAGTTCGACCACCCCGCCGGGCAGGCGGGTCAGGCCACCGGCCGTGGCGGCCAGCGCGCCGTATGCCTCCTCCGCGACTGTCAGACGGATGCGTACGGGGAGGCGGGCGAGCGTGCGCAAGGTGGCGAGGGAGCCTTCGGCCACCTTGCGGCCGCGGTTCATCACCACCACGCGGTCGGCCTGCCCCTCCAGCTCGGTCAGCGCGTGGCTGCACAGCAGCACGGTCGCCCCGCCGTCGCGCCGTTCGCGCACGATGTCGTAGAAGCCCTGGCGCAGGGCGGGGTCGAGGCCGGTGGTGGGTTCGTCCAGGAACAGCACGCGGGGGTCACCGAGAAGCGCCTGGGCGAGGCCGAGGCGCTGACGCATGCCCTTGGAGTACGTCCCGACGCGGCGATTGGCGGCGGCGGGGTCCAGCCCCACCCGCTCCAGCAGGGCGTCGTTGCCGACCCGTGCCGCGCCCTTCAACCGGGCGTAGAAGTCCAGGCATTCGCGCCCGGTCATGGCGGGGTGGAAGGCGACATTCTCGGGCAGGAAGCCGACGTGACGCCGGACCGCCGCCGCCGCGGCGCTCGACGGGTCGGCCCCAAGCACGCGGACGGTGCCCTCGGTGGGGGTGGTCAGGCCCAGCATCAGCTTGATCAGCGAGCTCTTGCCGGCGCCGTTGTGGCCGACCATGGCGACGCATTCGCCGGCCCGCAGCGTCAGGTCCACCTCGCGCACGGCGATCTGCCGGCCATAGAGCTTGGTGACGCCGGCGACCTCGATGGTGGTGTCGGTTGCGGTCATGGTTGGGCCTTTCGTGTGGCGACCTGGACACCGGCGGCGGGCGGGTTCATGAGCGGGGCGCTGTCGATGACGCCGCCGGGGTGCAGGGCGGGAAACTGCTTCTGCGCCCAGCGCACGACCTGCACGCCGGGGCCGTTCATCAGCAGCTTGGCGGCGGGGTAGGCCCACATGACGCGGTCGATCACGTCGTTGGGTCTGTACGCCTCGTCCGCGATGCCGTCGCCGTTCAGGTCGAAGGCGGCGTTGTCGCTCCAGTAGTTGCCGCGCCCCTGGTGCGACCAGTCGAGGTGACGGGTGCCGACGTATTTGACCTGGGTGCGGTTGTCGATGAAGGCGTTGCCGGTCAGGGTGTTGCGCTCCGACCCCGCGGTGAAGTGCACGCCGATTTCGCAGCCCTCGAACCGGTTGCCGGCGAAGCGGTTCTTGTTGGCGTTGTAGATGAAGACGCATTTCCAGGTGCCGAAGCGCCGGCCGCGGTCGGGACCGTCCAGATCGCGCGGCATGTCCTTGTCGGCGACCGTCTCCCGCTCCGCCATATCCTCCGCCTGGAAGCGGCCGGCGACGGTGTTGCCCTCGATCACCGCCGAATTGGCGTAGTTGAAGAGGAAGCCGTGCTCGCGGTCGCGTTCGGAGCGGTTGTTCCGGATCGTCAGCTCGTTGGAGTACATGATGGCGTAGCCGACATCGTTGCCGACGCTGACGTTGTCCGACACCTCGCTCTGGTTGGTGTACATGTAGTGGACGGCGAAGCGCACCCGCTCGAACCGGTTGCCCTGGAACAGGTTGCGCTTGCTGGTGGTGACGAAGATGCCGTCCCGCCCGTCTCGCACACTGTTGCCGATCACCCGCGTGCCCGGCGCGTTCCAGAGCTGTATGCCGTTCCCGCGCTCGCTGACCCGCAGGTCCCTGCGTCCCTGCACGAGGTTGCCGCGGACCAGGCTGTCCTTGGCCCCCCAGACATACACCCCGATCAGGTTGCCGGTGATGCGGTTGTCCTCGACCACCGCGCCCTCGGCCTCCTTGCCCAGGAAAATGCCGGCGTGCTGGTCGAACAGGCTGGTGCCGGAGCCCCGCACCTCCAGCCCGCGGATGGTGACGCCGGGGGCGGTGACGTGGATCACGTGCCCATTCCCCGTGCCTGCGACCACCGCACCCGGCTCGCCCGCCAGCGTCACCGGCAGGGTGACGCGCACCGGGCCGTCGTGGGTGCCGGGGCGCAGCACCAGCACGTCGCCGGGGGCCGCAATCTCCAGCGCCGCCGTCAGCTCGCCGGGCGCCACCGGAACGGTGGCGGCCAGCGCCGGAGTGGCGAGGAGGAAGGGGGCGAGGAGGGGGAGGCGGTTGAGCACGGGGGTGGGTCCGCGGTTGGGGGAAGTGTTTGCGTCGGGCCCCCACCCAACCCTCCCCCGCTGGGCGGGGGAGGGCCTTTT
>OFDN01000438.1_pt1 | contig 34810 bp, 29 predicted proteins | sample 1520971 | NCBI WGS metagenome assembly OFDN01 (sample SAMEA94257418, study PRJEB24077) | hot springs metagenome | biome: Aquatic biome; feature: Geographical feature; material: Water | place: India | collected 2012-06-12 | depth 5 m | reverse complement strand
GGGCGGGGGGAGGAGAAAAAAAGCCCTGCCCCGCCCAGCGGGGGAGGGTTGGGTCGGGGCTGACGGTGGCACCCACCTCAGTGACGGAAGTGCCGCATCCCGGTGAACACCATCGCCAGACCCTTCTCGTCGGCGGCGGCGATGACCTCGTTGTCGCGGATTGAGCCGCCGGGCTGGATGACGGCGGTGACGCCGGCCTCGGCCGCGGCCAGCAGCCCGTCGGCGAAGGGGAAGAAGGCGTCGCTGGCGACCACCGAGCCCTTGGTCAGCGGCTCCGCCAGACCGGCCGCCCGGCTCGCCTCGGCCGACTTGATGGCGGCGATGCGGGCGCTGTCCACGCGGCTCATCTGGCCGGCGCCGATGCCGGCGGTGGCGCCGTCCTTGGCGTAGACGATGGCGTTGGACTTCACGTGCTTGGCGATGCGGAAGGCGAAGATCAGATCGGCCAGCTCCTGCGCCGACGGCGCGCGCTTGGTCACGACCTTCAGTTCCTCCGCCTTGATCCGCCCGGAATCGCGGTTCTGCAGCAGGAAGCCGCCGGAGAGCTGCTTCACCATCATGCCGGGCTCCGCCGGATCGGGCATCTCGCGGGTCAGCAGGACGCGCAGGTTCTTCTTGGTGGCGAGCAGCGCGCGCGCACCCTCGTCCGCGTCGGGGGCGATCACCACCTCGGCGAACAGCTTGGCGATCTCCTCGGCCGTCGCGGCGTCGAGCGGGCGGTTCACCGCGATGATGCCCCCGAAGGCGCTGACCGGATCGCAGCGCAAGGCGCGGAGATAGGCATCCAGCAGCCCGTCGCCTTCGGCAACGCCGCAGGGGTTGGCGTGCTTGATGATGGCGACCGCCGGCCGCTCGAACTCGGCGACCAGCTCGAAGGCGGCGTCGGTGTCGTTCAGGTTGTTGTAGGACAGCTCCTTGCCCTGCAACTGGATGGCCGTCGCCACACCCGGCCGCCGCTCGCCCGTCACGTAGAAGGCGGCCTGCTGGTGCGGGTTCTCGCCGTAGCGCAGGGTCTGCGACAGCCGGCCCGACAGCGTCGTGCGCGGCGGGAACACCTCCCCCTGCTGGCCGGCGAACCAGGCGGAGATCGCGGCGTCGTACGCTGCCGTACGGGCGTACGCCCGCTGGGCCAGCGTACGGCGCAGCGCCAGCGTGGTGGCGCCGTCGTTGCGGGCCAGCTCGTCCAGCACCGCCTCGTAGTCGTCCGGATCCGTAACGACCGTCACGAAGTCATGGTTCTTGGCCGCGGCGCGGATCATGGCCGGGCCGCCGATGTCGATGTTCTCGACGCAGTCCTCGAAGGAACCGCCCTTCGCCACCGTCTGCTCGAAGGGGTACAGGTTCACCACCACCAGATCGATGGGGGGGATGTCGTGCTCCGCCATCGCGGCGGCGTGGATGTCGCGGCGGGCCAGGATGCCGCCATGAACGCGCGGGTGCAGGGTCTTCACCCGCCCGTCCATGATCTCCGGGAAACCGGTGTGGTCGGACACCTCGGTCACCGGCACGCCGGCCTCCGCCAGCCGCTGGGCCGAGCCGCCGGTGGACAGGATCTGCACGCCGCGTGCGGCCAGATCGCGGCCCAGGGCGACCAGGCCCGTCTTGTCGGAGACGGAAATCAGGGCGCGGGTGATGCGGACTGTGTCGGCGGCGGGGCCCGCGGCGGGGGTGGCGGCGGTCATGGGCGGTCTCCTGGCGCGCCCCGGCGCCTCACCCGCGCCGGGGCCTGTAAAAAACGCCGGGATTTAGGCGGTCTTCCGCTCGCGGCGCAAGGCCCATTTGACCGTGGCGGCCTCCGGCCCCGCGGTGGCGGTGACGGCGACCTGGCTGGTGCGGTGCGGCTCGTCCCCGGTGCCGAGATAGACGCTCTCCGACACCTCGACCGTGCCGCCCGACGCCCGCAGGCGCCAGGCGCTGCCGCCCGGCATCTGCAGCAGCACGGCGGCACCGTGCTGGATGACGGTGGCCTGCACCAGCGGGTGCAGGTGGAAGCGCACGGTGAAGGGCTGGGCGGCGGGGTTTGAGCCCAGCACCGGTTCCACGGTGTCCTCGCCGCGCAGATCCTCGCCGTTGTCGGCCAGATAGACGCGGCGGCGGTGCAGGTAGCCGTGGGTCTTGGCGTAGCCGTTGTGGGTCGCGACGACCAGCGCCGCGCCGTCCACCTCCTGCCGCTCGCAGCCGACATGGGTGGGGCGCCGCCCCAGCCCGCCGGCCTCGCGCACCTCCGACGAGTTGGTCTCGGCCAGCACGGCGGTGGAATGGGCGGCGGTGGCGGCGAGTGCGGCGCGCCAGGGACCGCTGTCCACCGGGTGGCTGCCGCAGTTGACGATCATCCGCTCCTTGCCGACCGACACCTCCAGCGAGAGGGTGCCGGCGTGGGCGTGTGTGTCCAGCCCCGGCGGCGGCGGCGCGCCGGTGTCCATCAGCACCAGGGTGCGGCCGGCGATCAGCCGCTCGAAGCCGGTGTGCGGCGCGCTCTTCAGCGGTCGCCCGCGGGCGTCGGCGTGCGCCAGCACGGCGTCCACCAGCGCCGCATCCTCCTCCCGCGCGCCGTTGAACAGCGCCAGCCCGCCGTCGCCGTGGCGGAAGAAGCGGAGCGCCGGCGTCATCCGGTCGATGGCGTGCTGCAGGCTCTCCGGCACCTCGACGCGCGCCGCGCGCAGCACCGCGCGCAGGTCGATCAGGTGGCGCAGCGCCTGGAGCTGCGAGGAGGGGTTGCGCTCCAGATGGCCGCCGTCGGGCAGGACCTGGCGCGGCAGCTCGCGCTCCAGCAGGCGCAGCGCCTCCATCCCCTGCCGCTCCTGGTCGGGCAGGCAGAAGCCGCCATAGGCGAGCCCCTTCAGCGCGGTCAGCAGGGCCAGCCCGTCGAGCCGGCCGGGCACCACGCGCGCGAGGTGGCGCGTCTGCCGCGCCAGGCTGTCGAAGACGCGGGCGCGGAAGGCGTCGTCCGCCGACGCGCAGAAGAAATCATGCAGCCCGATCCAGTTGGCGACGCGCGCGCCCAGAACCGCGGGCGCCCAGGTCTGGCCCTGCCAGGACGCGTTGTGGTCGAGCCAGTAGAGCACCATCCCCCGCGCCCGGCGCCGCGCGTTGTCGCCGCCGACGGCACGCAGGTCGCGCAGCCAGTCGAAGCCGTGCATGGCGGCCATCCAGCCGGCCGACGCCCCGGGGGGCCTCCAGGGCGGCGCGCCGCCCGCGTCGGGTCCGACCGTCTGCCCGGCGAAGCGGAAAACGCCGGCCAGCATGGCGCCACCGGCGTCGGAGTCGCCGGGCCACGGATCCGGCGGCACGCAGGACAGGGATCCCGGCGTCCGCCCGCCCAGCATCATGGCGTAGAGCGGATTGCCGTAGGCGATCCGGGCCATTCCCTCCCGCAACCGGCCGAAGCCCTGGCGTGAACCCGACATGCCCATCACCCCATCACGCACGGAAGGGTGGGACGAGGGGCGGAGGCGCGGTTGCGATCGGACAGGGGCATAACAGGGTTCGTATCAATTCGGCGCTTCGCCCGCAAGCACCGGTCACGGTGTCACGATTTCCGCCCGAGCCGTGCGACGAAGAAGCCGTCGATTCCGCCGAGCGCGCGCAGCATGCCGGGCAGGCTGCGGACCTCGCCCCGCTCGTTCACCAGCTCGGCCAGTCCACCCAGTTCGGCCGGGTCGATGGGGCGCCGCTCCACCCGGTCGTCCTTCGCCAGCAATCGCTCGATCTGCTCCTCCCCCTCCTCCGGCTGGATCGAGCAGGTGCAATAGACCAGCGTGCCGCCGGGGGCGGTGAGATCGACCGCGTGGGCGAGCAGGCGGGACTGCGCGCGGGCGAGCTTGGCGACATCCTCCGCCGATTTCAGCCGCTGCACGTCGGGATGGCGGCGGATCGCGCCGGTGGCGGTGCAGGGGGCGTCGAGCAGCACGGCGTCGGCCGGCTCCTCCGGTGTCCAGCCGGCGGCGTCGGCGGTGATCCGCGTCGCCTCCAGCCCGAGGCGGGCGAGGTTCTGGCCGACCCGCTCCAGCCGCTTCGCCGAACGGTCGAGCGCCACGACTCGGGCGCCGCGGGCGGCGAGCTGCGCCGTCTTGCCGCCGGGGGCGGCGCAGAGGTCGTAGGCGAGTCGGCCGCGCAGGTCGCCGAACAGGGTGGCCGGCAGCGCCGCCGCCATGTCCTGCACCCACCACGCCCCCTCGGCGAAGCCGGGAAGCTCGGTGACGGCCCCTCCGGCCTCCCGCCGCAGCGTGCCGGTGGGCAGCAGCCGCGCCTCCAGCGGCCCGACCCAGCCGGCGGGATCGGCCTTGGCGGTGATGTCGAGCGGTGCCTCGCGCAGATGCGCGTCGACGATCCCGCGTGCCCGCGCCGTGCCATAGGCCTGCCGCCAGGACAGCCACAGCCAGTCCGGCGTGTTCAGCCGCCCGGCGTCCTGCGCCGTGGCGAGCGCCGGCCCTTCGGTGTTCAGCCGGCGCAGCACGGCGTTGACCAGCCCCTTGTAGGGGGGGCCCTGCCGCTCCGCCACGAGCTCCACCGAGGTGTCGACCGCCGCGTGGGCCGGCGTGCCGAGGAACAGGAGCTGGGCGACGCCCAGCCGCAGCACGTCCTGCACCGCGGCCTTGGGCAGGCCGGGTTTGCTCAGCGACTGCTCGATCAGCGCGTCGATCTGCCCCAGCCGCCGCAGCACCGTGGCGACCAGCATCCGCACGAAGGCGCGGTCGCGCGGCTCCAGCTCCGCCAGCCCGGGATGCGCCTCCAGCGCGTCGTCGAGCGGGACGGACTTGCGCAGCACCTCGCGCAGCAGGTCGAGCGCAATGCCGCGGGCGGCCAGGGCGGCGGTGGCCGGGGTGGAGTCGGTCTCGGCGGGCTTGGTCTCGGCGGGTTCGGTCACGATGCGGTCACCACGCCGCGGGGCTGGCGACGCCGTGGGCGCCGGCCGCCGGCTCGTGGGTCGCCAGCCACCGCTCCGCCTCCAGCGCCGCCATGCAGCCCATGCCGGCGGCGGTGACCGCCTGGCGGTAGACCTTGTCCTTCACGTCGCCGGCGGCGAAGACGCCGGGGATGTTGGTGGCGGTGCTGTCCGGGGCGGTGACGATGTAGCCCTCGGCGTCGGTCTCCACCTTGCCCTTGAACACCTCCGTCGCCGGCACATGGCCGATGGCGACGAAGACGCCCTCCACCGGCAGCACCGACCGCGCGTCGGTCTTCACGTTGCGCAGGCCAAGGCCGGTGACGTGGCGCGGGCTGCCCAGGCCGCCGTCGCCGCCGCCCTGAATCTCCTCCACCACGCTGTCCCAGACGACCGCGATCTTGGGGTTGCGCAGCAGCCGGTCCTGCATGATCCGCTCGCCGCGCAAGGAATCGCGGCGGTGGACCAGCGTCACCTTGCTGGCGTGGTTGGTGAGGTACAGCGCCTCCTCGATGGCGGAGTTGCCGCCGCCGATGACCGCCACCTCCTTGCCGCGGAAGAAGAAGCCGTCGCAGGTGGCGCAGGCCGACACGCCGTAGCCGCGGTAGACCTCCTCGCTGGGGATGCCCAGCCAGCGGGCCTGCGCCCCGGTGGCGATGATCACCGAGTCGGCGGTGTAGGTGTCGCCCGAGTCGCCCTTGGCGACGAAGGGGCGCACGGTGAAGTCCACCTCGGTGATGATGTCGAACAGCATGCGGGTGCCGACATGCTCCGCCTGCTTCTGCATCTGGTCCATCAGCCAGGGGCCCTGGATGGGGTCGGCGAAGCCGGGGTAGTTCTCCACGTCCGTGGTGATCATGAGCTGCCCGCCCGGCTGCATGCCCTGCACCAGCGTCGGCTGGAGGTTGGCGCGCGCCGCGTAGATCGCCGCGGTGTAGCCGGCCGGGCCGGCGCCGATGATCAGGACCTTGGAATGATGCGTGCTGGGCATGGCGGTGGAACCCGATGGAGTGGTGGGCGGCGGTTCGCCCGTGGCGTTCAGCCCCATGATATGGGAAGGGGCGGGCCGCGGTTATAGCCGGTCCCGCCCCGGCATGACAGACCCGCGCGCCGATGTCCGGTGCGCGCTACCGCCCGGCCGCCATGCGCCGGCGGATTTCCGCCGCGACCTCCTCGGTTTCGCGCAGCGGCGGGTAGTTCCAGCTCTCCAGCGTGCCGGTGAAGGGGCGGGCGATGCCGTCGGCGTAGAGCCCGTCCAGAAAGCCTCGGAACTTGGGCGAGCCGCCCTCCAGCTCGATCACATGCACCGGTTTGCCGGTGGAGCAGGCCTCCGACACCATGCTGACGCTGTCGCAGGTGACGACGATGTGGTCGGCCAGGGCGAGATAGGCGAAATAGGGATTCTCGCCGCCGCCGTCCCATACCCGCGCCGAGGTGCCGGACAGGCGGGCGCGCAGGATCGCCTCGTTGTCGGCGCCGGTGCGGCGCGAGGCGGTGACCATCAGCCCGGCCGCTCCGGTCTTGGCGAGGGCGGCCAGCCGGTCGGCCAGATCGCCCATGATGATGGGGGTGAGCTGGTAGACGGTGTTCGACCCGCCGATCAGCACCGCCACCCGCGGGTGCGGCAAAGCGTCCAGCGGTCCGCCGAGCCGGGCCGCGGCGTCGGCCAGCCGCTCCGGCGTCACCCGGTGCAGCGAGCCGCGGGTGACCAGCACGTTGGGACCGCGCAGCCGGTCGTGGCGCGGCACCACCACCAGATCGAACTTCGCCGGGCTGACCTGCGGGTCCTGGATGTGGACGGTGAAGGTGCGGCCGCGGCTCAGCCGGCGCACGGCGAAGGACACGGCCGTGCTCTGCCGGCCGCAGCCGATCAGCAGGTCGGGCCAGGGCGGGGCCACCGGATCGCCCGACGGATCGGCCGCCCAGCGCGTCCCCAGCCGCAGGAAGGGGGTGAGCTGGCGCCAGGGGCGGCGCAGGCGGATCCGCTTCACGGTCAGCTCGGCGCCCATCGCCTCGGCGATGCCGATGCACTGGTTCTCCATCCCGGCGCTGCCGTCGGTGACGGCCCAGCAGGTGATCCTGTTCATGCGTGCCCTCCCAGCCCCCGGCCAGGCCCCGGGGTGCGGCGGGTCGTCGCGCCCGACCGGCCCTGTCGGGTGTCCGCGATATCCGGGTACACGGTTGTCCGGTTTCCCGCTTGGCGGATGCGGGGGGCTTGTGTAATATCCTTGCTCAAATTCACCCCCCGGAGCATTCCGAAGACATCATGCGGCGGGTCAAACTCGACCGAATCGACCGGCGCATTCTGCGCGACCTGCAGAATGACGGCCGGATGACGAACGTGGAGCTGGCGCGGCGCGCCGGCATTTCCGCTCCGCCCTGCCTTCGGCGCGTCCGCGCGCTGGAGGAGGCCGGTTTCATACGCGGCTACCACGCCGACATCAACCCCGACTCCCTCGGCTATGGCGTGACGGTGTTCGCCCAGGTGGGCCTGTCCAGCCAAGCCGAAGCGGACCTAAAGAAGTTCGAGGAATTGGTCAACTCCTGGCCGCTTGTGCGCGAGTGCAACATGCTGGCCGGGGAATATGACTTCATCCTCAAGATCGTGGCGGAGGACTGGGACGACTACCAGCGCTTCCTGACCACGAAGCTGACGGCGGCGCCCAACGTGGCGCATGTGAAGTCGGCCCTGTCGATCCGTTCGTCCAAGCATATGCCGGGCGTGCCGATCGACGTCGATTCGCCCGACATCCCCGACGTCATCGAGGACGACGAGGACGAGGACGAGACGGTCCCGGCCGACGGACGCGGCGGTCTCTGACCGTTCCGGCACCGGTGCCCGTCACAGGGCGCCGGCGATGCCCGCCCGCAGCAGCCCGGCGATGGCGCCGCCCAACACGACCCAGTGCACCGGGACGCTCCAGCGCGCCAGCGCCGCCAGCGCCAGGGCGGCGATCAGCAGCGCCGCCCCGTCCGGCCGACCGGCCGGCAGCAGCACCGCAAGCCCCAGCCAGACCCCGAGATTGAGGATCACCCCCACGACGGCGGCGGTGATGGCGCCCAGCGCCGCCGCGGCGTTGCGGTTGTGGATCAGACGCTCGACGTAGGGCGCGCCGGCGAAGATGAACAGGAAGCAGGGCAGGAAGGTCACCCAGCTCGTCAGCAGGGCGGCAACCGCGCCGGCCCACAGGGGCGACAGGCCGCCCGGATGGTTCCAGCCGGCGAAGAAGCCGACATACTGCACCACCAGGATCAGCGGTCCCGGCGTCGTCTCCGCGAGCGCCAGCCCGTTGACCATCTCCTCCGCCGTCAGCCAGCCGTAAACGTCCACCGCCTGCCCGGCGATGTAGGGCAGCACCGCGTAGGCGCCGCCGAAGGTGACGAAGGCCGCCTTGGTGAACAGCGCCGCCACGCCCGCCCAGGGCTGCCACCCCAGCATCAGCAGCACCGCCCCGACCGGCACCACCCACAGCAGGACGAAGACCGCCGCCAGCCGCAGCAACCGCCCCGGCCCCGGCAGCGGGTCGGCCACCGCCGGGCCACCGTCCACCGTGCCATCGTCGGCCAGCGGGTGCGGAGGCGCGAACCAGTTCCGTCCCAGGCGCACCGCGACCAGCCCGACCAGGGCGGCTCCCGCGATCACCAGCGGGAAGGGCACGGACAGCGCGAACAGCGCCAGGAAGGCCGCCGCCGCCAGCGCCACCGCCGCCGGCCCATGCAGGGTGCGCCTTCCCACCCGCCAGAGGGCCGCGGCGATGATGGCGACCACCGCCGGCTTCACCCCGTCGAACAAGGCGGCGACCAGAGGCGCCTCCCCATGCGCGGCGGCGACCCAGGACAGGACCAGCAGAACCAGCGCCCCCGGCAGCACGAACAGCACGCCCGACACCAGCCCGCCCAGCGTGCCGTACAGCCGCCAGCCGATGTAGGTGGCGAGCTGCTGCGCCTCCGGCCCTGGCAACAGCATGCAGAAGTTCAGCGCGTGCAGGAATCGCCGCTGGTCGATCCAGCCGCGACGGTCGACCAGCTCGCTCTGCATCATGGCGATCTGCCCGGCCGGCCCGCCGAAGCTGATGCAGCCGAGTTTCAGCCAGTAGAGCAGGAAGACGGGGAAAGCGGGTGTGGAAGGCTGGGCCATGGGCTGTGTCCATCCGGTGGGGGGGCAACCATCCCACCGCGGTCGCTCGCGCACAAGGCGCAGGCCGGCGCCCGGTTGCGCATTTCACGAGACCTTAACGGATTTCCCGCAACAATCTTATGTGTATGGGGAAAGGAAATGACCATGGTCGGCACCGGCGGCATCAACAACCTGTTCACTCCGGTTCAGAACAGCGGCTCCGTCTTCACGGCCAAGCCCGCGGCGGCCAAGTCCGCCACCCCGGCGGCTGCCGCGGGAGGCGAGGAGGTGGAGGACGCGGTGTCCTTCTCGACGGCGGCGCTGACCGCGCTGAAGAGCGGTGCACCGGTGGCGGCGAAGGCGCCGGCATCCTACGCACCGGGATCCTATGTGCCCGGCGCCTCGGCGACCAGTTCCACGCCGCCGCTGCTGAAGGTCGAAGGCGGACTGGAGACGGTGGACTTCAAGCAGCTCCAGCGCATGAGCGACCTGCTGATGAGCCACTTGGACGCGCAGCGGGACTTCTCCCTCCAGCGCAACGACGCCCTGCGCTCCGCCTTTGGGCTCCCCACCGACATCGAACAGGGTGGCGGGCTGATGCTGTCCGGGGCGATTGGCGATGCGATCGACGGCTGGATGGCGGCCAACGGCACGGCGAGGCCCGAGAAGCCGGCGGAGCTGGTGGCGTGGGAGAAGGCCCGCGCCAGCGACGACACAGCCTCGACGCAGCCGCCGGGCACGGCGCGCACCGCGATGATCACCCTGTTCCTGCCGGGCTCCCAGGGGACGGGCAGCGAGCAGGTGGAAATCTGGATCGACAACCAGGCCTTCGAAAAGCTCGCCTCCCTTTCCGCCGACGAGGTGAAGGCCGGCCTGATCGACCTGATGAAAGGCGGCGCCAAGGCCGAGTCGGTCAACAAGGCCATCGCCGACGGCCCCTTCGGCCAATTCATGACCGAGAACGCCGCCTACCACCCCGAATTCAGCCGCCCCAACGCCCGGCTGGCCTTCACCGACCCCGCGGGCGGCGATCACCCGCTGCTGATGATCCAGTCGGAGAGCCGGCCGGACTATGTGACGAAGAACGCCGACAAGCTGGTGGACACGGTGATGGGCATCCTGAAAGCCGCCTACCCGCAGGCGGAGGGGTAACGGCCTACAGCAACCCCGCGATCTCCTCCAGATACGCTCCCCCGCCGTGCAGCAGCCCGGCGGGCGCGTAGCGCTCCATCTTGGACGCGCCGGTCAGGTGCAGCATCTCGATCACCGGGAAGGGCCAGGCGGGGGAGTGCCAGAGGCCGTCGTCGCCCTTCACCGGAGCCGCCAGCGTGCACATCCAGTTGCAGGTGGCGGGTAGGGCGGTGAAGTTGCGGAGTTGCAGCATCACGATGTTGAAGGTCACCGACTCGCACAGGAAGTGGAAGCGGGTCTTGGTCACCTCGGTCAGGTAATGCTTGAACATCGCCCAATGCGGGGCGTCGGCCGGCAACCCGTACAGGCCGATGTTGTAGTAGGGCATGGCGCCGGTCATCGCCGCCATGTCGTCGCCGAAGAAGCCGCGGGTCAGCGTCGTCTTGTCCCTGACGAAATCCTCATGCGCGTCGGCGGCGTGGAAGGTCTTGTAGGCGACGTCCATCTCCGGCGCGATGACCAGCCGGCCGCGCGCCGTCTCCTGCACCATGAAGTCCAGGACGTCCAGCCGCTGGAACCAGGTGTCGGCGTCGACGCCGATGTAATGGCGGAAGCCGGGAAAATACTCCGGCACGAAGGGGCGCGCGGTCAGCGCCCGCCAGAAAGGCACGCGCGGGGCGATGCGCTCGATCAGGTCGGGGGCGGGATGGACGATCCGCGCCTCGTCGATCGGCTCGATCCGCGCGCAGTGCGGGGCGACGTAGGCCCGTTGCTCGGGCGTCAGGCCCAGATCGATCAGGCAGACCGCGAAGCGGCTGCGGTCGAGGCTGGCCAGCGAGCGCAGCAGCCCGACCAGCAGGGGAAAGATGGCCCGGTCCGCCGCGGTGACGATGGCCGTGCCCGCGGCCGTCCCGGCGTTTGTGCCGGCACTGGTCTCCGCGGGCGGGCTGGCGGGCTCGGGCATGGGATGGGGGAGGATGGGGAGGGTTCCGCCGGAGGTCAGCGGAACGCCACCGTGATGATCTCGTACAGCTTGGAGCCGCCGGGGGTCGACACCTCCACGCTGTCGCCGACGGCCTTGCCGATCAGCGCGCGGGCAAGCGGGGCCTGGATGGACAGCATGCCGTTCTTGATGTCGCTCTCGTCCTGCCCGACGATCTGGTAGGTCGTTTCTTCGTCCGTGTCCTGGTCGGCCAGCGTGACGGTGGCGCCGAACTTGACGGTGTTGCCGGACATCTTGGTGGGATCGATGACCTCGGCCCGGCTGATCTTGTCCTCCAGCTCCAGGACGCGCCCTTCGATGAAACTCTGACGCTCGCGCGCCGCGTGATACTCGGCGTTTTCGGAGAGGTCGCCGTGTTCGCGCGCCTCCGCGATCGCCTTGATGACGGCCGGCCGCTCAATGGTCTTCAGAAGCTTCAATTCCTCCTGCAGGCGGTTGAAGCCGGCCGCAGTCATCGGGACTTTTTCCATCGGTTCCGTCCATCACGTGCCAACGCAGTCCAGGGAAAATTTCGGCGCGGTGGACGTGCCGCCGCGCCGTCAACCTTCCCTAGTACGATCCGCTAAGGTACGTCTGGAGCGGAGCGACTTCAAGACTGCCGTTTCTCAGTGCGGCAATTGCTTCCACCGCCGCGCGGGCCCCGGCAACGGTGGTGTAGTAGGGGATGTTGTACGTCAGGGCAGTCCGCCGCAAGCTGAAGCTGTCCGACAACGCCTGCGCACCTTCCGTGGTGTTGATCACGAGTTGGACATCGCCGTTGATCATCGCGTCGACAATGTGTGGCTGTCCCTCCACAACTTTGTTGATGCGCTCCGCCGGCAATCCGGCCTCGACCAGGGCGCGCACCGTACCGCTCGTTCCGATCAGGCGGAAGCCCATGTCGTGCAACCGGCGCGCCGCGGTGATCATCGGCGGCTTGTCGTGATCCTTCACCGAGATGAAGACGGTGCCCTTCAAAGGAAGCTGCACGCCGGCCCCGAGCTGGGACTTGGCGAAAGCCATGGCGAAATTGTGGTCAAGGCCCATGACCTCGCCCGTCGACTTCATCTCCGGCCCCAGCACGATGTCCACACCGGGGAAGCGGGCGAAGGGGAACACCGCCTCCTTCACCGCGGTGTGCGGCGGGGTGGGGCCGTTCAGGCGGAAATCGGCCAGCTTTTCGCCGGCCATCACGCGGGCGGCGATCTTGGCGATGGCGGTGCCGGTGGCCTTGGCGACGAACGGCACCGTGCGGCTGGCGCGCGGGTTCACCTCCAGGATGTAGACGGTGTCGGCCTTCACCGCGAACTGCACGTTCATCAGCCCGACGACGTTCAGCGCGCGGGCGAGCGCGTCGGCTTGCCGGCCGATCTCGGCCACGATTTCCGTCCCAAGAGAGTAGGGCGGCAGGGCGCAGGCGCTGTCGCCGGAATGGATGCCGGCCTCCTCGATGTGCTCCATGATGCCGGCGACGTAGACCTGGGTGCCGTCCGACACCACGTCCACATCCACCTCGATGGCGTCCTGGAGATAGCCGTCGATCAGCACCGGGTTCTTGCCCGACACCTTCACGGCGTTGCCCATGTAGCGCTTCAGCCCGGCCATGTCGTGCACGATCTCCATGGCGCGGCCGCCCAGCACGTAGCTCGGGCGGATGACCACGGGGAAGCCGATGCGGGCCGCCACCTGCTCCGCCTCTTCCAGCGAGCGGGCGAGCCCGTTGGCCGGCTGCTTGAGGTCGAGCTGGTGCAGCAGTTTCTGGAAGCGCTCACGGTCCTCCGCCAGGTCGATGGCGTCGGGCGAGGTGCCGAGGATGGGGATGCCGGCCTTCTCCAGCTCATGCGCCAGCTTCAGCGGGGTCTGGCCGCCGAACTGCACGATGCAGCCGAGCACGGTGCCCTTCGCCTGCTCGCCGCGCACCAGCTCGATCACGTCCTCGGCGGTCAGCGGCTCGAAATACAGGCGGTCGGCGGTGTCGTAGTCGGTGGAGACCGTCTCCGGGTTGCAGTTGACCATGATGGTCTCGATGCCGGCCTCGCGCAGCGCGTAGACGGCGTGGACGCAGCAATAGTCGAACTCGATGCCCTGGCCGATGCGGTTCGGCCCGCCGCCGAGGATCACCACCTTGCGGCGGTCGCTGACGTCGGCCTCGTTCTCCGCCTCGCCCGACCCGTCGGTCTCGTAGGTGGAGTACATGTAGGGGGTGCGCGACGGGAACTCGGCGGCGCAGGTGTCGATGCGCTTGTAGACCGGTTTCACGCCGGCCGCACGCCGCGCCTCGGCCACAGCCCCCTCGCTGGTGCCGGCCAGCTCGGCCAGCCGCGCGTCGGAGAAGCCCATCTGCTTGATCGCGGTCCAGCCGGCCGGTGTGGTCGGCAGACCGCGGGCGCGGACCAGCATCTCGCGGTCGACGATGGCCTTGATCTGCTCCAGGAACCACGGGTCGTACTTGGACGCGCGCTGCACGTCCTCCACCGTGAAGCCGTGGCGGAAGGCCTGGGCGATGTAGAGCAGCCGGTCGGGGGTGGGCTTGGCGAGCTGGCCGCGGATCACCGACGGTTCCGGGTTGGGGTCGCCGAAGCTCATCTCGTTGAAGCCGGTCAGCCCGGTCTCCATGGACCGCAGCGCCTTCTGCACGGATTCGGCGAAGGTGCGGCCGATCGACATGGCCTCGCCCACCGACTTCATCGAGGTGGTGAGCATCGGCTCGGCGCCGGGGAACTTCTCGAAGGTGAAGCGCGGCATCTTGGTGACGACGTAGTCGATCGTCGGCTCGAAGCTCGCCGGCGTCACCCCGGTGATGTCGTTGTCCAGCTCGTCCAGCGTGTAGCCGACCGCCAGCTTGGCGGCCACCTTGGCGATCGGGAAGCCGGTGGCCTTCGACGCCAGCGCCGAGGAGCGCGACACCCGCGGGTTCATCTCGATGACGATCAGGCGGCCCGTCTCCGGGTTCACCGCGAACTGCACGTTGGAGCCGCCGGTGTCCACCCCGATCTCGCGCAGCACCGCGATCGAGGCGTTGCGCATGATCTGGTATTCCTTGTCGGTCAGCGTCAGGGCCGGGGCCACGGTGATGCTGTCGCCGGTGTGGACGCCCATCGGGTCCACATTCTCGATGGAGCAGACGATGATGCAGTTGTCGGCGTGATCACGCACGACCTCCATCTCGTACTCCTTCCAGCCGAGCACGGATTCCTCGATCAGCACCTCGCCGACCGGGCTGGCGCGCAGGCCGCCGCGCACGATGTCCTCGAACTCCACCCGGTTGTAGGCGATGCCGCCGCCGGTGCCGGCCAGCGTGAAGCTGGGGCGGATGATCGCGGGCAGGCCGACGAACTCCAGCGCCTCCAGCGCCTCCCGGAAGGTCCGGATGAGGCGCGAGCGCGGCGATTCCAGCCCGATCTTGTCCATCGCGTCGCGGAAGAGGATGCGGTCCTCCGCCTTCTTGATGGCGTCGCGCTTGGCGCCGATCAGCTCGATGCCCAGCCGCTCCAGCGTGCCGTTCTCGTCCAGCTTCAGCGCGGTGTTGAGCGCGGTCTGGCCGCCCATCGTGGGCAGCAGGGCGTCGGGCCGCTCCTTCTCCAGGATCTTGGCGACCACGTCGGGGGTGATCGGCTCGATGTAGGTGGCGTCGGCCAGACCGGGGTCGGTCATGATGGTGGCCGGGTTGGAGTTCACCAGGATGACCCGGTATCCCTCCTCCTTCAGCGCCTTGCAGGCCTGCACCCCGGAATAGTCGAACTCGCAGGCCTGGCCGATGATGATCGGCCCCGCGCCGATGATGCAGATGGAACGGAGATCGGTGCGTTTGGGCATGGCGGTTCGCTCTTCGACGTTCGGGCAGCAAAAGCCCCCTCCCACCGTGTGGGGGGAGAGGGGGCCGGTCTGTGGTGCGAGGGCACTTTATAGAGGGGGCGACCGCCGGGGGGAAGCGATACTGTCATGCCCCGACGGGCAGGGGGTATGCGCTGCGGTGCGTTATAGAAGGATGCCGTCGGCGAAATCGGTGATCAGCGCCGAGGTGAACAGGTCCAGCATGACGAAGCCGGCGGCGGCCAGACCGCTGACGCCGATGGTCGTGCGCAGGATGAACCATTGGTAGGTCAGCATCGCCATCATCACGCCGAACACCAGCCCCTGGCCCAGCGTGTCCGGCAGCAAACCCGTCTCCGCCAGGATCACGGCCGGCAGATAGACGCCCATCTGCACCACCGAGGACCAGTTGTAGGCGCACAGGAAGTCGATGAAGCGCTCGCCCCGGCCGATCGAGCCCAGGATCTGGTGCATCATCACCGGAAAGGCGGTCCAGCTCACCACATAGGCGATGCCCTCCACCACCATGGCGCTGGACATCGGCACGCCCTGCATCTGGTCCCACAGCCGGATGACCAGCAGCAGCGCGTAGGCCGGCAGCACGATCACCGCGGCGTAGAAGGACTTCAGCGCGCCTTCCGGCGTGCGGTCCAGATAGCCGACGCCGGACGGGTCGAAGCGGGCCAGACGGTACACGCCGAACACGGAGCGGACGACGTCGGCGGCGGTCAGGGTCATGGGGTTCCGATCGGGTCAGGCCACCGTCCGCGGCGCGCCGATTTGGGCGTCGAGGATCGCGCCATAGATGTCGGTGAGGCGGGTGAGGTCGTCCAGGGCCACGCGCTCGTCCACCTTGTGCATGGTCTGTCCGACCAGCCCGAACTCCACCACCGGGCAATGGTCCTTGATGAAGCGGGCGTCGGAGGTGCCGCCGGTGGTGGAGAATTCCGGCCGCAGCCCGGTCACCCGCTCCACCGCCGCCGCCACGCTCTCGGTCAGCGGGCCGGGCGGGGTCAGGAAGGACACGCCGCTGACGCTCACCCCCAGCTCGTAGTCACCGCCGACCGCGTCGAAGCGGGCGCGCAGCCAGGACACCACGCTGTCCGGCGTGTGGGCGTCGTTGAAGCGGATGTTGAAGACCGCGGTCCCCGCCGCCGGGATCACGTTGGTGGCGGGGTTGCCGACGTCGATGGTGGTGAGCGCCAGGGTGGAGGGCTCGAAATGCGCCGTACCTTGGTCCAGCGGCTCGGCCGTGATGGCGGCCAGCATGCGCACCAGCTTGGGCAGCGGGTTGTCGGCCAGATGGGGGTAGGCGGCGTGACCCTGCACGCCGCGCACCGTCAGCCGGCCGGTCAGGCTGCCGCGCCGGCCGATCTTGATCATGTCGCCGAGCGCCTTGGGGTTGGTCGGCTCCCCCACCACGCAGGCGTCGAGCGTCTCGCCGCGCGCCGCCAGCCAGTCCAGCACCTTGCGGGTGCCGTTGACGGAGGGGCCCTCCTCGTCGCCGGTGATGAGCAGGCTGATGGAGCCGTCGGGAGCACCCCGCTCCGCGATGCGGCGGGCGACGGCGGCCACGAAGGCGGCGATGGCGCCCTTCATGTCCACCGCACCGCGGCCGAACAGGTGGCCGTTGTGGATCTCCCCGCCGAAGGGATCGACGGTCCAGCCGCGCGGGTCGCCCACCGGCACCACGTCGGTGTGGCCGGCGAAGCAGAAGTTGGGACCGCGGTCGCCGAGCCGGGCGTAGAGGTTCTCCACCGGGTCGGTGCCCGGCTCCTCGAAGCGCAGGCGGTGGCAGGCGAAGCCGAGCGGGGCCAGCACCGATTCCAGCACGCCCAGCGCCCCGGCGTCGGCCGGGGTGACGCTGGGGCAGCGGATCAGCGCCCGCGCCATGGCGACGGGATCGGTCGCGATGGGATCGGTGGCGACGGGTGCGCCGCCGTCGGCTTCGGCCATGCCGGTCAGTCCCGCAGCAGGTCGTTGATCGAGGTCTTGGCGCGGGTCTGCTCGTCGACCCGCTTGACGATGACGGCGCAGTAGAGGCCGGGGCCGGGGCTGCCGTCCGGCAGCGGTTTGCCCGGGATGGTGCCGGGCACCACCACCGAATAGGCCGGCACGCGGCCGACGAACACCTCGCCGGTGTTGCGGTCGATGATCTTGGTGGAGGCGCCGATGAAGACGCCCATCGACAGCACCGCGCCGCGCTCGACGATCACCCCCTCGACCACCTCGGAGCGGGCGCCGACGAAGCAGTCGTCCTCGATCACCACGGGGTTGGCCTGCAACGGCTCCAGCACGCCGCCGATGCCCACACCGCCGGACAGATGCACGTTCTTGCCGATCTGGGCGCAGGAGCCGACGGTGACCCAGGTGTCGACCATGGTGCCGCGGTCCACATAGGCGCCGATGTTCACGAAGCTGGGCATCAGGATGACGTTGGGCGCCACATAGGCGCCGCGACGCACGATGCTGCCGGGAACCGCGCGGAAGCCGGCCCCCTGGAACGCCTCGTCGGTCCAGCCCGCGAACTTCGGCGACACCTTGTCGTACCAGGGCGAGTCGCCGGGGCCGCCGGGGATGGTGACGTTGCCGTTCAGGCGGAAGGACAGCAGCACCGCCTTCTTCAGCCACTGGTTGACCGTCCAGCCGCCGCCGGCCGCCGGCTCGGCCACGCGGAAGGTGCCGGCGTCGAGCCCGGCCAGCGCCTGCTCCACGGCCTCGCGCACGGCACCGGTGGTGCCGGTGTCCAGGGTGGCGCGGGCGTCCCACGCGTCGTTGATGGCGGCTTCGAGGGCGGCGTGGCTCATGGCGGTCCAATGGCGCGATCGTTGGATGGAGCGCCTAATTGGGCCGACGGCGGTGGGCTTGTCAACCCGGCCGGCCGCGGGGCCCGCGTGCGCGTCCGACTTTGGTCTCGCCCATTACAGGAGATTCGATTCGTGTTTGTTCAATTTATTCGGCACCCTGTCGGCGGGCGGGTCCTCGCTGCGTGCGCAAGCGGCGAGTACTGCCCGTCACAACATGGGGAGGGGAAGGGGATGGCGAGCCAAGAGACGACGCTGTGCGTGGTGAACCTGTCCGGGATGGACATCGTCGACACCGTGGTGTCGGGAATCGACAATTACGATTGGGACGGGGACTACCGGCCGGACCTGAATTTCCAGGGTGCGCACATCCCCAACAACAACTCGCGGTGCGAGCGGGAGGAGGTCAACACCCACGCCAGCACGCATCCCTTCTCGATGACCTTGACCTTCAGCGACGGCTCGACCCTGTTCTTCCAGGCCGACCAGCGGGACGCCTACACCAAGCTCGACCGCAACATCCCCGCCACCGGCACGGCCGCCGACCGGCTGCAGGTCTACCAGACCTCCGGCGGCTACACGAACGCCTTCTATGTGCAGAGCTGGGCTGTGCCCGACCACAGCGGCTGGATGGGCGAGCTCCTGTCCCGCAAGCCCGACGCGCTGGTCAACGGCCTGACCATGCCGGGCAGCCACGACGCCGGCATGTACGAGCTGGGTTATTCCACCCTGTTCGCGGCGGATGAATGGGTGCAGACCCAGGCGCTGCCGGTGTACGACCAGCTCAAGGCCGGCTCGCGCTATTTCGACTTCCGCATCTACGACGCCGGCGGCCTGCTGCGGCTGGCCCATTACAGCGGCGACAACACGGCGGCGCAGGGCGGTGTCGGCCCGACGCTGGACGAAGTGCTGGCGCAGATCCGCAGCTTCATGGAACTGCCGGCGGCGGCGGCCGAGGCGGTGTTCCTGAAATTCTCCCACACCTACACGCCGGAGGCGGTCGGGGCCATCGTCGCCGCGGTGCAGAACGGGCTGGGGTCGTGGATGTTCACGTCCACCGACCCGACCCTGGTGCTTCAGGACCAGCCGCTGTCGGCACTCTCCGGCCGGGTGGTGGCGACCTTCGACGCGGAGTTCGCGGGTTACTGGAACAACGCCGGCGGCGTCTTCCGCTACATGGGCGTGCCGAATCCGCCGACCCTGCCGGACGGATCCCCCATCCTGGACCCGGCGGCCAGCGGCCTGCAGGTGTTCGACCACTACGCGGACTCGGACGAGTTCGTGGTCATGCAGGACAACCAGCTCGGCCTGCTGACGATGTATGGCGGCTACGGCAAGGACTACCTGTTCCTGCTGTCCTGGACGCTGACGGGGGCGGCGGGGCTGGTCGATGTGCGGGTGCTCTCCACGATCTGCAACCCGTGGCTCCCGCAACGCACGAGCCAGTGGCGTACGCAATCGCCGAAGCCGAACATCGTCTTCATCGATTTCCTGACCCCCTGGCTGTGCACCTGCATCATCCAGGACAACGGTTGAGTGGGCGCAGGGTCGGATCGTCCCCGGTGTCGGTTCGACCCATCCGCCTGCCGAGGCGCGCCGTAGCACCGATTGGGGCCATCGTTCCATCTTTGCCACCGGGTGGTGCATGGGCCCGAGCATCGGATTCGCCGCCCGGTGAAGTCGCCCTGCAAAACCATATTATAGTATGCAAACATTTGAATTGAAGGCCGATCGCTCTCCTGACATAATTGCCGTTGACCTTTTGAAGCGATGAAAGGGTTGCTGGACAATGCACAGGTTTGCCTTATACTCTATTGCGAATATGGCTGATGCCCGGCGCAAGATATTTAGAACCATATACGGTTCTATAGTGGTGTTCTTGTTGATCTGGATCGATCCATTTGGGTTGGCAGGGGCGACGGCGGTCGTTTCCCAGGTGATGATCGATCGATTGAACAGCGTTGTGACCGGCGCACCGGCGGCCGACCAGATAGCGGTCATCCTTATCGATCGCCAGACCCTGAAGCGGGCGGAGGAGGAATGGCCGCCCAGCCCCAAGTTTTGGGCAGACCTGATTGAGGAGATCGCGGAACGCGCGCCGAAGGCAATCTACATCAACGCGGTCCTGTCGCGCAGTCGATCGGATGAAGACGATGTCAGACGTTTGGTCCGTTTGATCGAAACCCACAACGCCAGGAGGCCCGGAACAATTCTCCTGGCGGATCATGCGCGTGCCGCCCTGACCACGGCGTATTTGTCCGGCTCCTGCGCGCGCGCCGATCGAAGGGCCGGCGCCGTTTCTGCGGAGTGCGCTCCAAGCGCTCTCATCCAGCCATTGCGCAAACCCACCGAATCCGGCCAGCGTGCCTTCATCGATCTCGGTGTCTTGGCGGACACGCGGCTCTACCCGTTCCACGTCATCCAGCGTTTGCCCGTCGGCCAAGGGCCGGATGCCCCCGAGTTGACGATCGCCGGGCAGACCCCGGCGGCACGGTTGGCGGAACTGGCCTGCACGCTCGATTCGAAACCGCCCGCATGGTGCAACGGGATTGGCGCAACGCTGGCCCTGCCCGAACCATGGCGGTCACCCCGGTTCCTGTCAGGGAAAGACTCCGTCGAAGCCGCGCAGACGCTTCAGAGCCACGCGATTCTGCCGCAATGGTCGATCTACTCCACCCCGACGACCGACGCCGTCATGGACGACCTGGCGCTCGAGGGGTGCCGGCGGACGACCTGGGCCGGGGACGATTCCGACTCTGATCCGGACACTCCGCCCCGATGGCTGAAGGCGGTCGGTGTTGTCCTGATGTCGATGGTTCCGGCATGGGGCGAGAAGATCGGGGACCTCTTCGGTCTGCCGGTGATGAGGGAGGAAGCTCCGGAAACCGTTCAAAGCGACTTCACCTTCACCCGCGGTTATCCGTGCCATCCCTTTCCCGTGTTTTCGGCCGTGCGCCTGCTTTTTCCGAAAGAGGGAACGGCATCGGCGTTGGAGCGCGCGCTCTCCGGACGGATCGTTCTTGTCGGAGCGACCGTGGACGGTGTTTCCGATCCCCGTGTCCCGTCACCGATCCATGGACACATGCCGGCCGTCATCTGGCATGCCGTCGCTCTTGAGTCGCTGCTTCGGTCCGGTGCCGAAAACCCGCGTGTCACGGTGGCTGTCTCCGACGGATTTTCGCGCGCCGACTGGATCGAGTTTCTTGTGAAGGCAGTGATTTCTCTTGTGGCGACCATTCTTGCGGTTTGCCTTCATCCATGGTTCGCTGGTCTTTTCCTGGTGATTTGTTCGGCGTTTGTTCCTGTTCTTCTGATGTGTCCAGAGTTCGTTACAGTCGATATTGTCGAGATCATGTTGTTTGGCTTCATTCTGGCGATCGATGTGTCCTTGGATTCTCTTGAATCACCAACCAACCACGAGACGACGTGAAGGAGAAATGCATGCGCATCCCTGGAATCGCCGCCGCGGCGCTGTTAATCGCGATCGCGACGCACGCGTCGGCCGAGAGCCCCCGACTCACCGTGACGGGGTTCACGGGTGCCGAGATCAAAGCCAAGGATCCGAAAGACCCGGCGGGCAACATATACAGGTTGTCGCGCAGCAGCGTTGCTTTCCCTACCGAGGCGGTGCCGGTGGACAATGAATGGCTGCGCATCTCGGTCCGTGGCGTCGAGACCCTCATCTTGCGCCGACAAGCTGAAATTCGGGAGGAGGCGGTCATATGCACCCCCACGACGTCCGGCTCCGGTTCCAGAACGACCGGTGGTGCGGGTGCCGGCGGTGGTGGCTGCGTGTGGTCGGGGGCACAGCGATGAGTCCCCGCCGCATCGGTGGAACCCTGGCCGCCACCGGATTGGCCGCCGCGATCCTGGGTGGCTGCGCGTCCGTCCCCGCCGTTCCCATCAGCAACGACGACAAGAAACTGGAGGAGGTCCGGAAGCTGATCGACTCCCGGCCATTGCCGCGGGAATCCTGTCTTCTGGGAGGGCGTGGCCTTGCGCTGGAAAGCAAGGTGGCACTCTCCGACAAGGCGCTCGATGCGGCCGTCCGCGAGATTTTCAGCAACGTCCGCGCCGAATGGTCGAAGACGCGCGACCTGCCCCCCATCGACGTGTTCGTCGTGGCCGGTGACGATTATGATGCCTACACGAACGTCGAGAACCAGATCGCACTCAACGTGGCGGTCCTCGGTAAGGCGGAATCCGTCGATGAGATCGCCTTCATCCTGGCGCACGAGGCGGGTCACGTGTTCCTCGGCCACGTGGCGGAACGGCGGACCAAGCAGAAGGCGTTGAAGCGGGCCGTGGGCGTGGCCGGCGAAGGGATCACCTACGGTGTCATGCTGGCGAACGCAAAGCGGGTGAACACCAACCCGAACAGCGGCTTCCGGGTGGACTCCAAGTTGGACAAGGGCGATCTGGGCACCATGGCCGCGGCCGCCAGTGGTGCGCGAATCCTCACCGTTCTGTCCGCCGAGGTGGGGGATTCGCTGATCAGCCGGGCCCAGGAAAGCGAGGCCGATCAATTCGCCTACGACCGCATGATCGCCCGCGAGTACTCGCGTGAAGGAGCGAAACACTTCTATATCGAACTCACCGCAAGCGAACATACCAGGCGTGAGCAGGCTGCCTTCCTGCGCGGCACCGTGAAGGAAACGACGAAGCTCGCGGTGGCGTGGGCGGCGTCCGACGCCGGGAAGGTGAGCGGCGGCATGGGAACAATGGTCAATCTTTTCGCCGAACCGCTGGGGGGGGCTCTCGAGAAGCTGCTCACGGAAGCGGTTGACCCGCTGAAGAAGCGGTATGATCCGGTTAAAGAACGACAGGATATAGCAACAAATTACGAAAATGCCCATTACTTCAGCAGTAAAGAAGTAAGCAAAAAGGATTCGCGCTTCCGGACGGACAAAAAGCTTGCGGCTTTGGTGCTGGAATACGCCGAGGCCAGCCGGTATTATCAGGAGTCCGACGCGGCGATCGCGAACCACGACATCGACAAGGCATCCGAGTTCGCCAAACAGCCGGTCCTTCTCCGCCGGACCCCGATTCTGGCGGCGCTGGCTCGCGCCCGTGTGGCCGAGGCTCAGGGCAATTTCGCCGAGGCCGCGTTGCAGGCCGAAAAGGCGGCCAAGTCACCCAACGCCCCGCCCGAGGCGTTCACGATCGCATCCCGGAACCGCAGCTTCCAAGGCCAACACACGGCGGCCTTCCGGTTGTTGGACGAGGGCGAGAAGCGCTTCTGCACGCGCGAGCCATTCCTGGTCGCGCGCGCCGGGGCAGCGGCTTTCAGCGGCAGCGAGGAGGCGATCCGCAATGCGGTCAGGGACTGTGACGCGACCGACGACGCGACGATCCAGAATGAATGCTACGTCGCGGTCAAGGCGAAGATCGGAGAAGTCAGCGGTTCCTCACCGACCGTGCCCCAGTCTGGATCGGGGAGTGGGTCACTGCTCGACATGGTGAACAACCTCACCAAGCTCTGATCACGACGGCCGACGGAGCGTGGAAACCGCGTTGTTCCAATGGAATGCCGGTTTCGCACGCGTCGCCTCCGGTCACACCGCCGTTCCGGCCACGCCGGCCAGCCACGCCACCAGATCCGGCACGGCGTGGTCGATGTGGTCGCCGCTGCCGACGCCCCCCATGCCGGGGCGCGCCCAGTCGGCCTCGCTGACCACCCACACGGTGGTCATGCCCATGGCGTGGGCGGGGGCAAGGTTGCGGGCGATGTCCTCGACCATCACCGCGCGCGCCGGATCGATGCCGAAGCTCTCGACCATCGTCCGGTAGGGGCGCGGGTCGGGCTTGGGGACGTAATCCGCGGCGACGATGTCGAACACGCCGTCGAAGCGGTCGCCGATGCCCAGCCGGGCGGTGATGTTCGCGGCGTGGGCGACCGAGCCGTTGGTGTAGATCACCTTGCGGCCCGGCAGCGCCGCCAGCGCGCGGTCGAGCGTCGGGGACGGCTCCACCGGCGTGGCGTCGATGTCGTGCACATAGTCGAGGAAGGGCACGGGGTCGATGTCGTGCTCCACCATCAGCCCGCGGAGCGTCGTGCCATGCTCGCGGAAGAACCGCTTCTGCATGGCGCGCGCCTCGTCGAAGGGAATGCCGAAACGGTCGGCGATGAAATCGCCGATGCGCCGGTCCACCTGGGTGAACAGGTTGCAGGACGCCGGGTAGAGGGTGTTGTCGAGGTCGAAGATCCAGACCTCGGCCTGATCGAGCGGTATGGCCATGCCCCAGACAATGGGGCGGGTTGCGACATCGGGCAAGGGCGACTGTCACAACCTGTCGGTTGAACGGTGGCGCGGCTCACGTATGTTGATGGGGTCGCACCCGAACGCCGTTCCATGACGCCATCCATCCAGCCGCTTGCCGCAACCCCCGACATCGCCACCGCCACCGCCGCGGTCGTCGATGCCTATCCCGGTCCTTGCTTTCGCGTCACGGCGGAGCGGCGTCTCGCCGAGACCAACGCCGCCGCCCGCGAGCTGATGGAGCACGACTCGCGCTGGCTGCCCATGATCGCGGAATGGCTGGAGTCGGCGCCGGCTGCACCCGGCCTGCGGTCGGTGCCGATCGACATGCCGCGCGGGATGATGGTGGTCGAATGGGCCGCCGCACCGCTGGCCGACGGCAGCGTGCTGCTGCTCGGCCGCGACAGCACGCTGGAACGCCAGCTCCGCCAGACGCTCACCGAGTCGCGGCAGCGTTACAAGGATCTGGTCGAGGCATCCAGCGACTTCGCCTGGGAAACCGGGCCGGACGGCCGATTCGTGTTCGTCACGCCGCGCGGCGCGCTGGGCTACAGCGCCGATGCGCTGATCGGGCGCGACCCGCGGGGGCTGGCGATTGACGAGTGGGACGATCTGCCGCTTCCCTTCGACACCCGCCGCCCGGTCGACCAGTCGGAGCTGTGGCTGAAGACGGTGGACGGCACCCCGGCCTGCGTCGTCGCCTCCGCCTTGCCGCTCTATGGTCCCGACGGGGGCTGGGCGGGGGCGCGCGGCGTCTGCCGCGAGGTGACCGAGCAGGTGCTGCGCTCGGCCGAGCTGGCCCGAGTCCGCAACCGCGAGAAGCTGCTGGCCCACATCGTCCACACCCTGCGCGACCGGCTCGACGCCGCCCAGGCGCTCGACGAGGCGACGGCGGAAACCGCCCGCGCGCTGGGGGCCGAAGGCTGCCGCATCTACCGCCGCGACGGCGACCGGCTGGAACTGGCCGCCGGCTTCGGTGCCGACGAGGTGGAGGCGCTGATCCCCACGGTTCTGCAGCGGGCGGGCGCCGATCCGCTGCCCGTGGTGGTCGAGACGGAGACGATGCGCGTGCTGGCGTCGCGCACCGAGTACCGGCAGGCGGTGAACGGCGCCGTGCTGGTGTGGCGCGGCACCGATTCCGATGGATGGGACGAGGAGGACGGGCAGCTCGTCGCCGGTGTCGCCGACCATCTGGGCATCGCGCACGCCCACCTCGCCTATCAGGAGCGGCTGCGCCGGCTGTCGGAGCGGGACGGGCTGACCTCCCTGTTCAACCGCCGCACCTTCTTCGAGCGGCTGGAGGAGGCGCTGGACCGGCCGGAGACCGGGCCGTCGGCCCTGCTCTACGTCGATCTCGACAACTTCAAGGCGGTCAACGACCTGCACGGCCACCAGGCGGGCGACGAGGTGCTGCGCGCCATCGGCAAGCTGCTGACCACGGGCGTGCGGCCGGGCGATCTGCCGGGACGGCTCGGCGGCGACGAGTTCGTGCTGTGGGTCGGCCGCACCGACGCCGACGGCGCCACCGTGGTGGCCAACCGTCTGCTGGCGGGGATCCGCGAGCTGGGCCACCTGTCGGCCAGCCCCGAGAAGCCGCTGGGCCTGTCCATCGGCATCGCGGTCCACATCCCCGGCCGGGGCGAGACGGTGAAGGACTTGACCGACCGCGCCGACGCCGCCATGTACGCGGCCAAGGCGGCCGGCAAGGGCAATTACGCGATCGCGCCGGACGTGGTTCCGGCCGTCCCGCAGGCGGAGACCATCCCGTGAGCAGATCCGCCGACACCACGCACGATCCCCGCGATTTCGAAGCGGCGAAGCGGATGGCGCAGAGCGACGACCCGCTGCTGCGGCGCCGGGTGGCCGAGCATCCCGACTCGCGGCCGGAGCTGCTGTACTACCTCGTCGCCGACGCCTCCCCCGACGTGCGCAAGGCGGTCGCCAACAACGTCGCGACCCCGCGCCAGGCCGACCTGCTGCTGGCGCGCGACCGCGAGGTCGGGGTGCGCGGCTCGCTGGCGTTGAAGATCGGGGCGCTGGTGCCGGACCTGCCGGCCAGCCAGCTCTCCCAGATCGAGCAGATGACCGTCTCCTGCCTGGAGACGCTGGCGAAGGACCAGGCGACGGAGATCCGCCGCATCCTGTCCGACGCGCTGAAGGAGCTGCCCAACGCCCCGCACGCGGTGATCAACCGGCTTGCCCGCGATGTGGAGCTGTCGGTCGCCGGGCCGGTTCTGAAGCATTCGCCGATCCTGACCGAGGACGACCTCCTCGACATCATCATGAACGGGCCGATCGCGGGTGCGCTCTCGTGCATCGCCGGCCGGCGCGATGTCTCCGCCTCCGTCGCCGACGCCATCGCGCGGTCGGACGACGAGGCGGCCATCAGCGCCCTGCTGTCCAACCAGTCCGCCCAGATCCGGGAGGAGACGCTGGACCGCATCATCGACGAGGCGCCGCGGCACGAGCCATGGCACGGCCCCCTCGTCCGCCGGCCGAAGCTGCCGCCGCGCGCCGTGCAGCGGCTGGCCAGCTTCGTCGCCGACGGCTTGCTGAAGCTGCTGCAGGACCGTCCCGATCTGGACCCCGCCACCGCCCGCCAGCTCGCCGAGACCGTGCGCACGCGTCTGGAGAAGTCGGGCCAGCCCGTCGGGCCGCGTGGTCCCGTCGATTTCGACGAGGAAGGGCTGGTGGTCGGGGCGGACGCCGAGAAGCCGGCCGAACGCCCCACCGACCGCGCCGCCCGCCTGAACAAGGAGGGCAAGCTGACCGAGAAGGTGGTGGAGGCCGGGTTGTCGGAGGGCGACCGCGCCTTCGTCATGGCGTCCCTGGCGGAGCTGTCGGGCATCCCGCTCGGCACCGTCGACCGCATCGTCGCCACCCACGCGCCGCGCGCGGTGACGGCGCTGGTGTGGCGCACCGGCCTGTCCATGCGCTTCGCGCGGCAGGTGCAACTCCGGCTTGCCCAAATTCCGCCGAAGTCGGCCCTTAACGCTCGCGACGGCGCCCACTACCCGATGACCGAGGACGAGATGCGCTGGCAGCTCGAATTCTTCGGCATCGAAGCCAAGAAGTAGGGCGCCCCGACCTCGGTCCAGACCCCGCTGCCGGAGCCTGTCGATGCGCGCGCTGCCGCTTGCCCTCCTCCTCGCCGCCGCCATGCCGATGGCAAACCCGGCCTGGGCGCAGACCACGTCCCCGCCGGCCCCCTCCGCCCCGGCTCCCTCCGCTGACGAGCGCGCGGTGGCCGAGGTGTTCGCGAAGGCCCAGTCGGCCCTGGCCCAGCGCCGTGGCGCCACCGCCGTTGGTCTTCTCTCCAGCGGCAGCGTCGCCCGCCTGAACGCGATCCGCGAGGCGGCGCGCAGTGGCGACGGCATCCGGCTGGGAAAGCTGGAGCCGGCCGAGCGTTTCGCGGCCCTCGGCCTGCGCCGCAACCTGTCCTCCACCGAGCTGCGTCGGCTGGACCTCGGCGGCCTGGCCGACCACGCGCTGGAGAAGGACTGGCTCGGCCCCAACGTCATCCGTCAGGCGGCCCTCGGGCCGATCCGCGTGCGCGGCGACCGCGCCACCGCCCTGCTGATGGTCAACAACCGCCCCGCCATCGTCCAGGCGGATTTCCTGCGCGAACCCGCCGGCTGGCGCATCGACCTCACCAACACCCTGATGATCGGCAACCAGTTCCTCAAGGGCTTCGCCGCCATGAACAACAAGAGCGAGGACGCCTACATCGAGGAGCTTCTGAACAAGATTCCGGTGAAGAAGTAGGGTGGATAATTCTCTTGTCCGGCTACCAGGAGATTTCCTGAATAATCACGACAAGAGAGGCGGAGTTGCAGAGCGTTGACGTGAAGCGTTGGGTTGACATGTTCTGACGGTCAGCACACCCTCTTCGGAATCCGGGCGGCCAATCCCCGCCATCCCCGGATGCGGCAACCACAAGCGCAGGATACGGCATGCGGACCCTGGCGTCACTCGCCAGCCGGAACGCGTGAGACGGACGAGCTTGTGGCGATGCTCTTCAGCTTGTGCCCCACTTCCACGATGGCGTTCAGCGCCGGTACGAGTTCCTCGCCCAAGGGCGTCAGCGCGTATTCGACCGACGGCGGCGTGGTCGGCTGCACCGCGCGGGTCAATACCCCTCTTTCCTCGAGTTCCTTCAAACGTTGCGACAGAACCTTGGCCGAGATCGGCGGGATATCGAGGCGCAGTTCGCTGAAACGACGCGGCCCGGCCCGCAGCGACCAGATCACGTTCGGCGCCCACGCCCCCGCGATGATCGACATGCATTCGGTCAACACACAGGGTTCGGGCGGCAGGACGCTGCGGTTCTTACGGATTTTCAGGGGCATCGGCTCGTCGGGTTACCACGGGGAAACTCGAATATTAAGTAACTTGAAGAAACCACGTTGGCAACGGTAATCGTGATGCGCAACCCTGAGGCCCATCGACGCAAATCGAGGTCTCACCGATGTTGCTCTATTTCAAGCCGGGCGCCTGCTCCCTGGCGCCCCGTATCGTCCTGACCGAACTCGGCCTGGAGTTCGACGCGATCCAGGTCGACACCGACGCCGGAACGACGCAGGACGGCTCCGATTATCGCGCGGTCAATCCGAAGGGCTATGTACCCGCCCTTGCCATCGCGCCGGACACGATCCTGACGGAAAATCCTGCCATCCTGCAGTATCTCGCCGACCAGGCGCCCCACACCGCTCTGGCTCCGCAGGCCGGCACGCTTGCACGCGCACGCCTTCAGGAATGGCTGAACTTCACATCATCCGAACTCCACAAGGCGTTCAGCCCTTGGTTCGGCGGGCGCTTGCTGGAGGGCGAGGACAGGATCCGCGCCGAGGCCGTTCTCCACCGCAGGATCGGTGACGTCGAACAGGGGCTGTCCGATGGGCGTGCCCACATCCTTGGCGGGACGTTCACGATCGCCGACGCCTATCTGTTCGTCGTCCTGAGCTGGAGCCATCTCATCGGTGTCGATCCGGCGCAGTGGCCAAGCGTGTCGACCTACTTGAAGCGGATTGCCGCGCGCCCATTGGTTCGCGCGGCTCTGGCGGCCGAAGGTCTGCTTCAAGATGGGGTTGGGGCATGAGCGAGCCGTTCAGCCAAGTCCTGTCGCTGCTTCAGGACTATTTCGACGCGCTCTATTACTGCGATGTCGAAAAGCTCCAGCGCGTGTTCCATCCCGCGGCGCTCTACGCGACGGCGGACGAAGCGCCCTTCCTCCATCGCACGATGGCCGAATATGTGCCCGTCGTCGCGGCGCGCCAGTCGCCGGCGTCGCGCAACGAGGCTCGGCGCGATCACGTCGATTCCGTCGCCTTCGCCGGTCGGAACACGGCTTTCGCCCATGTGCGCTGTGCCATCGGGACGCGTGACTTCGTTGATTTCCTGACGCTTGTCCGCGTCGACGGAAGCTGGCGGATCATCGCCAAGGTTTTTCAGATCATCGAGAACGACCGTTGAAGGACTCCCGGATGCCTTACGTCAACATCAGGATCACCCGCGAAGGTGCAACGCCAGCCCAGAAATCCGAACTCATCAAGGGTGTCACCGATCTGCTCCTGCGGGTGCTGGACAAGGACCCGGCCACGACGTTCGTGGTCATCGACGAAGTGGCGTTGGAGGACTGGGGTGTCGGCGGGCTGCCTGTCGAAGAGTATCGCCGGTTGGCCGTGAAGCCGCGGTAGCGGCGAGCGTGACGCAGTGGGCGGCACGGTCGGACCCGGCCGTGCCGTTCCGTTCGGCGCCGAGGGCGGAAATGCCGTTCTTCGGTGTCGGCGCACCACTCGCATCGGCGTTGAAGACGGGTGGGCAGTGCTGCGGCGCCGCGCGTTGGCCGGCTTCCCACCCCCTACAGCATCCGCTCCCAACGGGCCAGCGCGTCGGGGGTGGGGTTGACGGCGGGGGCGAAGGCGGTTTGGCCCAGCCGCGCCTCGTGCTCGCGCAGCGCCCACAGCACGGTGGGAAAGGCCAGCTCGCGCCAAGGGATCTCCTCCCAGCGGAACAGGCCGACCTCGAGGCTTTCCGGGCCGGGGGCGATCTCCGGCGACAGCAGCCGGGCGCGGAAGATGAGCTGCACCTGGCTGATCCGCGGGATGTCGTAGACGGCGAGCAGGGCGTCCACCGCGATGCGGGCGCGCGCCTCCTCCCACGCCTCGCGCGCCGCACCCTCCATGGTCGATTCCCGCTCCTCCATATAGCCGGCGGGCAGCGTCCAGAAGCCGGTGCGCGGGTCGATGGCGCGCCGGCACAGCAGGATGCGATTCTCCCAGGTGGCGACGGAGCCGACCACGATCAGCGGGTTCTGGTAGGCGACGTAGCGGCATTCCGGGCAGACCAGCCGCTCCCGGTCGTCGCCGGGCGGCACCATGCGGACGCGCGGGCCCGCTGCGGAGGGATCGTCGGACATTCCCCGGATATGGAGCGAACAGGGCGGCGGGGCAAGCGGCGCACGAGCTCCTCCCGAAGGACGGTGTTTGTTCGATTTCCGTTCTGTCCGTCGGCCGCATCCGTTAGGATTCCGGCCTTGGGGCGCCACCTTATCGTCGGCTTCGCCGGGCGCCCGCCTGGAGTGTGGAATGCAGTTCGCTTTCGATCTCGTGTCGCTCGCCGCCGGCTTCGGCATCGGCACGCTGCTGGCGTGGCTGCTGACGCGCGGCGCCGTCGCCGCGGCCGAGGGGGACGCCGCCGCCCAGCACGCCGAGCTGACGGCGCGGGTGGAGATGCACGCCCGCATCGAGGAGGAGCTGCGCCAGACCCTGCGCGAGCGCGACCGCCAGATCGCTATCCTGCAATCCGACGTGGCGGCGGCGCGCGAGCGGCGGGCGGAGCTGGCGACCACCCTGAACAAGGAGCGGCTGGCCGCGGCGGAGAAACTGGCGGTGGTGGAGAACGCGCGGGCAGCCCTGGGCGACGCCTTCCGCGCCCTGTCCGCCGACGCGCTGCGCCAGAACAACCAGAGCTTCCTCGAGCTGGCGCGCGAGACGCTGGCCGGCTTCCAGGAGCACGCCAAGGGCGACCTGGAGAAGCGGCAGGCAGCCATCGCCGACCTCGTCGCCCCCGTGCGCGAGTCGCTCACGCGCATGGACAAGGAAATCCAGGAGATCGAGAAGACCCGCGCCGGCGCCTACGAGGGGCTGAAGCAGCAGGTGCTGGCCCTGGCGGAGACCCAGACCCAGCTCCGCGCCGAGACCGGCAACCTCGTCCGCGCGCTGCGCACGCCGGTCGCGCGCGGCCGCTGGGGCGAAATCCAGCTCCGCCGCGTGGTGGAGATGGCCGGCATGCTCGACCATTGCGATTTCTATGAACAGGCCAGTGTGGAGGGCGGCAACGGCCGGCTGCGGCCCGACCTGACCGTGCGGCTGCCCGGCGGCAAGACCATCGTGGTCGATGCCAAGACTCCGCTGGAAGGCTATCTCGACGCCATCCAGGCCGACGCCGAGGTGCCGCGCCGCGACGGGCTCGCCCGCCACGCGCGCCACGTGCGCGAGCACATGAGGCAGCTCGGCGCCAAGGCCTATTGGGACCAGTTCGAGGCGACGCCGGAGTTCGTGGTGCTGTTTCTGCCGGGGGAGAACTTCTTCTCCGCGGCACTGGAGCAGGACCCGGCGCTGATCGAGGCGGGCATCGACCACCGCGTCATCCTCGCCACCCCCACCACCCTGATCGCGCTGCTGCGCGCCGTGGCCTATGGCTGGCGCCAGGAGCGGCTGGCCGACAACGCGCGCGACATCGCCGCACTCGGCGGCGACCTCTACAAGCGGCTGTGCGACCTGGGCGGCCATATGGAACGGCTGGGCGGCCAGCTCGACCGTGCGGTGCAGTGCTACAACGGCGCGGTCGGCAGCCTGGAATCCAGGGTTCTGGTCAGCGCCCGGCGGCTGCGCGACCTGGGCGCCGCCCCCGACGGGGCGGAGCTCCCCCGCCTGGACCCGCTGGATGCCACGCCGCGCGCCGTCTCGCGCTGACGGGAGATGGGAGCCCTTGCTCGTGCACGAATGGCATTTTGCGAGCGCGGTTTGGCAGAATGCGAATCGCCGCAGGCGGATGTCTCTGTATGCAATCGACAAATCCGCCATATGCCACCTCTGTGCAGAGTTCGAGCCGTGGCATGAAATGTGATTCCTCTCCTCCCGTGTGTCCGATGCTTCGGGCGTGAAGGATTTGCAGGGAAGGATAGGGATCATGACCCTCGCGAACATGAAAATCGTCCGCAAGGTTCTTCTGGTGGTCATGCTGATGGTGGTATTGTCGGTCGGCTTGACCATCAACGCCTTGATCCAGATGGGCGGGCTGAACGACCGCTACACCGCCCTTCTGGACCAGGAATCGCGTGGCGCCTTGTGGCTGGCCCGCTCCAACTCCCTGCTCAACGCGACCGGGCGCAGCGCCTATGTGCTGATCGCGGCGACGGACGAGGCGCAGCTCCGCAAGGCGGCCGACGCTCTGGCGTCGGACATGCGCATCATGATCGAACGGCTGGAGAAGGCCGGCGCCGCCTATCCCAGCATCGGGGCCGAGGTCGCCGGTCTGCGGGCCGACATCGGCCGCATGGCCGAGTCCCTGGACGCCATCAAGGATGCCGCCATGCGGAACGACGACGCGGCGGCGCATCGTGTGATGGCCGAGCGCTTCAACCCCGTCTACACCGACGTCCGCAACCGCTTCCGGGCGCTGATCGACCGCGTGGACAACGGGCTGCAGGCAACCTCCGACTCGGTGTCAGCCAGTTATGAAACGACGCGCCTGACCGTGCTTCTGGTGGCTCTCGCCGGGCTCGCGGCCTGCATCGGCATCGCCGTGCTGATGGTCCGCCGCAGCATCGCCCAGCCGATCGAGCGCATCACCGGGACCATGCACAGGCTTGCCGACGGGCGGCTCGACGTGACCATCGAGGGTGCCGGGCGTGGCGACGAGATCGGCGACATGGCCCGCGCCGTCCAGGTGTTCCGCGACAACGCGGCGGAGCGCGTCCGTCTGGAGGCGCTTCAGGAGGAGCAGCGGCTGGCGCGGGAGCGGCGCACGGCGGAGCTGGAGGCGCTCATCCGCGGCTTCGATTCCGGTGTTTCCGGCATCCTGCGGTCGGTGGCCGCCGCCACCGTGGAGCTGGAGGCGACCGCGCGCAGCATGAACGACATCGCCGACCGCACCAAGGGGCAGGCCGAGGCGACGGCGACCGCGGCGGACGAGGCGTCCGCCAACGTCCAGACCGTGGCCACCGCCACCGAGGAGCTGACCGCCTCGATCCGCGAGATCGGCAGCCAGGTCGTCCGCTCCACCACCATCACCAACCAGGCCGTCAACGAGGCCCAGCAGACCAACCAGCGGGTCCAGGGGCTGGTCGAGCAGGCCCAGCGCATCGGAGCCGTCGTGGAAATGATCAACTCCATCGCCTCGCAGACCAATCTGCTGGCGCTCAACGCCACCATCGAGGCGGCGCGCGCGGGTGAGGCCGGCAAGGGCTTCGCGGTCGTCGCCGGCGAGGTCAAGAATCTCGCCAGCCAGACCGCCAAGGCGACGGAGGAGATCACCAGCCAGATCGCCTCCATGCAGTCGGCGACCGGCGGCGCCGCCGCCGCGATCGGCGCCATCGGCACCACCATCGGATCGGTGAACCAGATCGCCACCGCCATCGCCGCGGCGATCGAGGAGCAGAGTGCGGCCACCGGCGAGATCGCCCGCAACGTGCAGGAGGCCGCGGCCGGCACGCAGCGCGTCACCGACAACATCGGCGGCGTCAGCCAGGCGGCCATGCAGACCGGCTCCGCCGCCACCCAGGTGCTGAGCGCCGCCGGCGAGCTGTCGCGCCAGTCCGACACGCTGAAGGGCGAGGTCGAACGCTTCCTGGCCGGCATCCGCGCGGCGTAAGGGAGAACGCCCCGGCCCGCCCTCCGGGCCGGGGCCCTACAGGGTCAGCCCGCGCACCTGCGCCAGCAGCGCGTTGCGGGCCTCCTCCGCCTCGCGGCGGGCGGTGGTCAGGTCGGTGGCGAGGCGGTCCAGGCGGGTTTCCGCCTCGCCCATGCGGGCCAGGGTGCGCTTGTGCAGGTCGCTGTCGCGGGGCAGGCTGCCCAGATTCTGGCGCAGCCGCTCCTGATCCTGCGCCACGGCGGTGCGGTCGCGCTCCAGATCGGCGACCCGCCGCTCCTTGTCCGCCAGGGTGGCCCGCAGCGACGCCAGCTTCGCCATCGCGTCGCGCACCGGCTGCGGCAGCTCGGTGGAGGCGGCGTAGACCTGGAGCTGGTCGGGGCCGAGGTCGGCGAGCCCGACCCGCTCCGCCCGCGGCCGCTCCAGCGTCACCGTCAACGACGCGGTGCCGCCGGCCGGCACCGTGACCGGGATGCGGTAGGCGGCCGGCGTCACCTCCGGCTTCGGCCCGGCGGGCTGCACCAGCTCCCAGCCGGGGCGGCGGGGGTGCTCCACGACGACGCTGCGGTCCTCCCGCGCGGCACCGGCGATGCTGTAGGTGGTGGTCTGCCGCTCGATGACGGTCAGCGTCATCACCCCGTCGGCCACCGTCGCGCGGGCGAGCGCCTGGCTCGGCCGTTCGGCGCGGTCGATGGTCACCTTCTGGTCCACCGCGAAGCTGAGCAGCCGCGACCCGCCCGCCGGCAGGGTGGACAGCCGCGCGTCGCCGACGAAGGACACGGCACCGCCCTGGGTGCCGCCCTCCGTAGCGCGCTCGTACAGCGTCAGCACCCCGGGCGGCAGCCCGGTGGCGCCGTCGTTGGCCAGCCGCACCGCCGCCAGCGGGTGGCGCGGCTGGGTGGCGGGCTGGTAGAGCGCCAGCCGCTCCGCCGGCACAGCCCGCGC
>OFDN01000437.1_pt1 | contig 34812 bp, 30 predicted proteins | sample 1520971 | NCBI WGS metagenome assembly OFDN01 (sample SAMEA94257418, study PRJEB24077) | hot springs metagenome | biome: Aquatic biome; feature: Geographical feature; material: Water | place: India | collected 2012-06-12 | depth 5 m | reverse complement strand
CCCCGCCGGCACCCCCGCGGCGGCCAGCCAGCGCCCGTCCAGCGCCAGCATGGCCGCCGTGTAGGCCCCGGCCGAATGGCCGGCCAGCACCAGGGGCCCGCTGTCAGCCCCGCCGGCGCCCAGCGCAAGCGCGGCCGCCGTCGCAGCGTCCTCCAGGAAGGTCGGGAACACACCCTCCGGCAACAGGCGGTAGTCGGGGACAGCCACGCTCCACCCCATCCGCAGGAAGCGTGCAGCGGCGAACCGGTAGTCCCGCCGCCATCCGGTGGCCCAGGCCCCGCCATAGACGAACACGACCAGCCCGGCCCCCGGTGCGGTGCGCGCCGGCCGGTAAAGATCGAGACGGTGGCGCGGGTGCGGGCCGTAGCGCAGGGTCGTCCTTTCCGTCCCCGGTGGCAGCGGGGTCAGCAGGTTCAGGCCGGCGCAGGCGGCGGTGGTGATCGCCTGCCCGACGGCGACGGCGAGGGACCGGCGGTCAGGCATCGGCCGTCACCGCGGCCCGGTAGCGATCGGCAGCCTCCGCCCACTGCGCTTCCTCCGTCAGGTCGGATCGGGAGGGGTGGATGCACACGATCAGCGCCACCCCGCCGGCCGGCCCCGCGGCGCAGGGCAGGATCAGGCGCCGATAGCCGAGGTCGTGGTTGAGGAAGGTGAAGTTGCGCCAGGTGAACAGCGGCTCGCGCGTCCGCAGCACGGTGGTGAAGGCGGACGCGATCTCGGCGAACACCTTGCGGTCGTAGATGTCCGTCAGCCGCCGCCCCTTCTCCGCCTTGCGGTAGAGCCGGGTCAGCCGCGGCCCGACATAGCGGTAGGACGCGGTGTCCAGACCGCCGGGCAGATCGACCAGCGCGATGTTGGTCAGCAGCCGCGGCGTGTCCTGAAGGTTGAGCGCCGCCACCAGCGGCAGCCCCGATGGGGCCTCCTTCGCCGCTCGCGTCCAGGCCAACAGGAGCCGCGCGGCATCGGCCGGCTCCACGGCGTCCAGCGACAGGGAGTGCCAGGTCGAAGTCCAGAGACGGTCGAAAAACGCCAACGTTGCCCCTCCACGCGATGCCCCCTTCTTACGATCGATGCGCGCCGCCGGATCGTCCGGCCGCCCCCGCGCGTTCCCATCGCACCGTCCGACACCCGAGGCTCCCGCATGACCCGCCTGACCATCGACGAAGCCCAGCACCGCATCCGGCAATTCCTGACCGTCGATATGGTCTGGTCGTTCCGCGCCGTGGAGTACGATCACCCGGAGCTCTCGGAAAGCGCCGCCACCACGTCGCTGGCCGACGCGCACCGCGCCCGGGTCACCCACAGCCATGTGCTGGGCGCCTCCGACTGCCTCTACCGGATCGAGGCGTTCGGCGACGCCCTGCTGATGAGCCTACAGCTCAACGTCCGGCGCTTCGTGGCGATCTACCGCGTCCCGGTGAGCGGCCCGGTGGACAGCAACACGCTGGCCCCGCATTTCGAGCGCTGGCAGATCGGTGCCGGCCATGCCGGCTGGATGGTCGGCTGGCGCGACGGCACCGACCCCTGGCGGCCCGAGCGCAAGGTGGTTGAGACCTATTGCTATGCCATGCTAGCGGAGGACTTCCTGGACAACCCGCTGGAGCAGCTCTACTGGCGCACCGACATCGTGCAGATGACACGCGCCTTCCTGATCGAGGCGGGCCGCATGGGAATCCGGCTGTCGGCGGAGGAATGACGCCGATGTCACCGGTGACGGAACATTCATCGATTTCGCCGGATCATTGATTGTAGTACTCCTAACGGCCAGGGTGGTGCCTGTCCGGGAGGGGTGGACGTGTTCGATCTGGGTTTGGTGTCGCTGCCGGTGTTCGCGCTGTCGGCGCTGTTCGGGTACGCGGTCTTCTTCGATGTGGACTCCGTGCAGTTCCACAACATAGAAGTGCCGGCTTCGCTGGAGTATCAGGGCTACACGCCCCAGGTCGTGGCCTCGCGGCTTGCCCAGGAGGTCAAGCACATCAAGGAAGAGGCGCGCACCGCGCGACAGATGAGCAGCTTCTCGCTGCCGGACGAGGAGAGCCCGATCCAGTCGCTCGGCCGTTATTACAATTTCCTGACACCGATCGTCGCAGCACAGGAACTCCTGGGGCTGGTCGAATACAGCGTCTTTGGTGACATGGTGAAGACCAAGAACGGTCTCACCCTCACCGTGCACGGACTGGCAACCCGCACGGGGAAGACCTTCTCAACCGTACGGACGGGCGACGAGCCCGAGTCGCTGATCCGGCAGGCGGCGGTGGACGCCACCCGCTTCATCGACCCCTACATCGTGGCCTCATACCGTTATGAGCGAACGGTGGCTGAGGGCGGTTCGGATTTCACCTCGACCATTGAGGAACTCAAGAACTGCATCCACGCCCTGCCTGACAGCGATCAGCATTGGGTCCACAACCTGTGGGGCCTCGTGCAGTTCCAGCTCAAGCGGTACGACGACGCTATGGAGCAGTTCAATCTGGCTCTCAAGCGCTCCCCGGATTTCGTTCTCGCTGTGTACAACATCGGCCGCGTCCAGGCGGCAAAGGGCGAGACCGACGCGGCCATCGCCACGCTGCGCAAAGTGCTGGAGATGGACGCCACCACCAATTACCGCACGCCGCACGCCTACACCCTGTGGGCTGACCTGCTGGTCAAGATGGGACGGCCGGATCAAGCGAAGGAACTCTACGAGAAGGCGGTGAAGGCCGGGCCGGAGTATGGCGACGCCTACGCCAATTACGGCAAGTTGCTGCGCACCCAGGGCAACACGGCGGATGCCCGCATCATGTTCGGCCTCGCCCTGAAACTGGACCCGAAGCGGCAGGACTTCCGTCAGAACCTCGACCTGCTGACGCAATGAGGCCATGATGCGGCGAGTTGCGCTTGCGCTGTGCGGACTGCTGCTGCTGGCGGAGCCAGCCACCGCCGCGGACGGCGGCAAGAGCGCGCCGGCCGTCGACGTCGCGGCGATGACCTGCCGCGACGCCCTGGCTCTGGCCGATGCCGACGCCGCGGCCTTCGCTTCCCTTGCCCAATGGCTGGACGGCTGGCTCAGAGGCCGGGTCAACGAAACCGGCTACGATCCGGCCGCCATCGCAGCACGGACGACGGCGTGGCAGAGCGCCTGCCGGGAGGTCCCCGACCGTAAGTTGGCCGCTGTGGCGGTTGCGACTCCCGTTGCGGTGTCCGGCGACGGCGGGTTCGACATGGCCTTCCTCAAATGCTTCCAGTTCATCGACCTGGAGTTGGAGGACCGGACGCGGGCGGTCGCGGCAGTCCGCTGGATCGATGGCTGGCACGCGGGCTCGCTGGGCGAGTCGGTGGTGGATACGGGCAATCACTTGTATATGACGGAAGCGGCCCTGCAGGGATGCATGAAGCGGTCCTATCATCGTAAGAACCTGATCAAGGTGCTGGCCGGCAAGCACCGGTAGCGAGGCACCATGAGCAACGTGTCGACCCTGGTCCTGGTGATGGATCTGGCCGGCGTCTTCATCTTCGGGCTGAGCGGCGGCACGCTGGCGGTGCGTCACCGGCTGGACCTGTTCGGGGTGCTCGTGCTGTCCATGGCAGCGGCCCTGGCGGGCGGCGTGGTGCGGGACCTGCTGCTCGGCGCGGCGCCGCCGGCGACCTTCCGCGACGACCGTTACCTCTGGGCGGCGCTGGCCTCCGGGCTCGCCGCCTTCTTCTTCCACCGCCCGATCCTGCGGCTGGTCAAACCGGTGATGGTGCTGGACGCCGCCGGGCTCGGGCTTTTCACGGTGGCCGGCTGCAGCAAGGCATTGGACCATGGCATGGAGCCGCTGCCGGCGGTCCTGCTGGCGGTGATCACCGCCTGTGGCGGCGGTGTGCTCCGTGACCTCCTGGTGACCGAGATCCCGCGGGTTCTGCGGGAAGAGATCTACGCAGTGGCGGCACTGTTGGGCGCGTTGATCGTGGTGGCCGGCGGCAGACTTGGCCTGCCCGACCTTCCGGTCGCCATCGCCGCCGTCGCCGCAACCTTTGTGCTGCGTGTGGTAAGCGTGTTTCGCGGCTGGAGCGCACCGCGCGCGCCGGGAAGCTGACCCGCGTCCGTGAACCGATCGCCGCTCCCGGTGTTAGCAACCGCGGGAGAACGGTGAATCGAGACGTTCAGGGACATCATGATGGATTGCACGACGGCCGCCAGGGTGGCCGCCCCCCGTGGTGCGTTGCTGCGCCTGACCACAGTTCTGGCCTTCCTGATCACGGTGATCATGGTGTTGCCGGGACCGGCGGCGGCGCAGATCCCCATACCCTCCACCGTCGCACCGGCAACGGCAGCGGCGCCGGCCCCCGACCCGGCGGAGATCGGCCGGGTCATCCGTTCGCTGGAGGATCCGGCCCGGCGCTCGGAGCTGCTGACCCAGCTCCGCGCCCTGCAACAGGCGCAGGCGGCGACCGAACCGGACGCACCGGCGGAGGGATTGGGCACACGGCTGCTGACGGTGCTGTCCGACAAGGTGGATGATCTGGGCGAGGAGGTCGGCACCGCCGGCCGCACCGTGCTCGACGCGCCGCTGGCGCTCTGGTGGGTGGAGCGGCAGGTTACCGACCCCGCGCTGCGCGCCACCTGGGGCCGGCTGTTGCTGGAGCTCACCATGGTGGTGGTCGCCGGTCACAGCGCGCGGTTTGTGATGACGCGGCTGCTGCGCCGGAGTCGCGCCGCGCTGGCCGAGCGGCCGGTAGGGTCCACCGCCGCCAAGCTGCCGTTGCTGCTTCTGCGTGGGGTCATCGACCTGCTGCCCATCGTCGCCTTCGCCGCCGCCGGCTTCGGCGCCCTGTCGCTCACCGATCCGCCGCGTGCGGTCCGGCTAGCCGGCATCGCCTTCCTGAACGCCAGCATCTTCGTGCAGGTGGTGCTGCTCGCCAGCCGCATGCTGCTGTCACCGCGCACGCCGACGCTGCGGCTGGTCGGGCTGGGCGACACGCAGGCGGCGAAGTTGCTGCGTTGGATCCGGGTGATCGCGCTCACCGCCGTCTACGGCGTGTTCATCGTGCGCACCGCCAACGCGCTGGGCATGCCCGACCAGATCCACGAGACGGCCATGAAGCTGATGGGCTTCATCGTCTCCGCCATGCTGGTGGCGATGGTGGTGCAGTTCCGCAAGCCGGTCAGCGACTGGCTGCGCGGCGAGGTGCAGCCGGACGGCACGACGGCCAAGCGGCAGGGGCGCACCGCCCGCCTGCTGCGGGGTGCCGGGCGGCGGCTGGCGGATGTGTGGCACGTGATCGCCATCCTCTACATCGTCGTCACCTTTGGCATTTGGGCGCTGGAGATCCATGGCGGGTTCGAGTTCCTGATCCGCGCCACGGCCATCAGCGCGGCCGCCATCGGCGCGGCGCGCCTCGCCGGGCGGTTGATCGTCAACGCCTCCACCGCCCTGCGGGCCTGGCTGAGCGACCATGACGGGCGGACGCACTGGTTCGCGCTGCGCGCCCGGCGCTATGTGGGGCCGTTCGCCCGGCTGCTGCGCGTCGCCGTGCGAATCGCCGCCGCTGTGGTGGTGCTGGACGCCTGGGGGCTGGGGGTGAGCGACTGGCTGAACGGCCAGATCGGGCAGCGGATCACCGCGTCGGCCCTGTCGATCCTGATCGTCCTGGCGCTGGCGCTGGCGGCCTGGGAGTGCGCGAGCGGCCTGATCGAACGCTACCTGACCGGCCCCGGCCCGGACGGCCAGCCGGTCGAGCGCAGCGCCCGTGCCCGCACCCTGCTGCCGCTGCTGCGCAACGCCTTCCTGGTCATCCTCGTCACCATGGTCATGCTGACGACGCTGTCGGAGCTGGGGCTGGACATCGCACCGCTTCTGGCCGGTGCCGGCGTCATCGGTCTTGCCATCGGTTTCGGCTCGCAGACGCTGGTCAAGGACGTCATCACCGGCCTGTTCATCCTGTTCGAGGACACCATCTCCGTCGGCGACGTGGTGAATGTGGCCGGCAAGGGCGGGCTGGTGGAGGGCTTCACCATCCGCACCATGCGGCTGCGCGACTTCGACGGCACGGTGCACACCATCCCCTTCAGCGCCGTCACCAGCGTGTCGAACATGACCAAGGACTTCAGCTTCTACGTCTTCGACGTGGTCGTCGCGCTGAAGGAGGATCCGGAGCGGGTGGTCAAGGTGCTGGAGGACATCGGCCGTGAGCTGCGCGCCGATCCCCGCTATGCCCCGATGATCCTCGCCCCGCTGGAGGTGTTCGGCGTCGATGCCTTCCGCGAGACCGGGGTGCTGATCAAGGCCCGCATCAAGACCAAGCCGATCCAGCAATGGAACGTCGGCCGGGCGTTCAACGGGATGATGAAGAAGCGCTTCGACCGGGAGGGCATCGAAATCCCCTACCCGCACCGCACGCTGCACGTCGCCAACACAGCCCTGCCGCTTCCCACCACCGGCGGCCAGCCCGCGGAGGGACGCTGGACGGACACGCCGCAGCGCGCGGTCGCCGGGCAGCAATAGGGTGGACGGCCATGGTCATGGGGTGCCGCCCGGTACCCCCCGACCGTGCTCCATCCAGGCCGTCAGGAAGGCCAGAACGGTCTCCGGAGCGGAGCGGAGCAGATAGCGGCGGCCGTATTCGGTCGGGTTAACGTCGTCGGTGACAAGGGTTTCGTACCGCGGTGCCAAAAGGGCAACGCGGTGCATCACCTTGCCCAGCTTGTCCTCGACCTCGCCGAGGGTAGCCGCAAGTTGTTCGGGGTGGCTTTCCACCACGGCGGCAAGGTCGAAGATGTCGCGCAGTTTGAAGGTCGACGGTCGGTAGAACGCTTTCTTGACCGCGATTTCCCACGGCGTCTCGATCCGGATCACCCGGCCTTCGAAGGTCCAGGCTTGGGTTGGATCATCGGTGCGGCGGCCGGCGACGATGAAGTCGATCTCTCCAACACCCATGTCGAGCTTGAGATAATGGCCGGGATACTCGTACTTCCGGCCGCCGAGCAAGGCGCGGGTCAGGGGGTTTCTGGCCGGAGTCAACTCCCGCAGAATGTCCGAATCCCGAACAAAAGCGTCGATGTCGTAGCTGATGCGGTGGCCGAGATGCACCGCGAGCGCCGTGCCGCCGCCAAAGGTCCAGTTCGGCGGGTCCTCCAGACTGTCGATCAGCCGGATCGTGTCACGGAGCAGGGACGGCCAGTGAGAGGTCGGCCATTTCCTTGATCCAGGGGACGGCTCGTCCATCGGTCACCCTCCAGGTCCGCGCGGCGCGGTCGAGATCCTCGAAATCCACGACACCGGCGAGGACGAGGTCATGGATGGCCTCTACCGAAACCTCGTCGAAGAACGCTTCGATGTGCGGACGCCAATCGGGCAGCGCGGACCGAGCCAGCAGGCATTGGACCAGCGTCGGGCCGTCGATGGGATGCGGCCGGGGTGCGTTGATGGTCGCCAGCACGAAGTCAATATGCCGTCGGGCCGCCCGGATGTCCGCCTGCGCCGAACGGTAATGTTTCACCCGGTCCTGAACGGTCGGATCGGCCATGCGACCCTCCATCGCAGTCTCTGCAATCAACATGGCGCGGGCGGATCACGCCGGCAAGCCGTAACCGGATCACGCCCGGTCACAGCCCGAGATAGGCCTGTTTCACCGCCGGGTCCGCCAGCAGCTCCGCCCCGGTGCCGGACAGCGCGATGCGGCCGTTCTCCAGCACATAGCCGCGGTCGGCGACCGTGAGGGAGGCGGCGACGTTCTGCTCCACCAGCACGATCGTCATGCCCTCCGCCGCCAGGGCGCGGATGGTGCGGAAGAGTTCCGAGACCAGCGCGGGTGCCAAGCCCAGCGAGGGCTCGTCGAACATGATCAGGTCGGGCTTGCCCATCAGGCAGCGGCCAATGGCGAGCATCTGCTGCTCGCCCCCCGACAGCGTGCCCGCCGCCTGCCCCAGCCGCTCCTCCAGCCGGGGGAACATCGCCAGCACGCGGGCGAAGCTGGACTTGGCGTCGGCCCGGGCGCGCGGGATGACGGCACCCATCTCCAGATTCTCGCGCACGGTCAGGCTGGGGAAGACCTGTCGCCCCTCCGCCACCTGCCCGATGCCCAGATCGCAGACGCGGTGGCTGGGCTGGCCGGCGATCTCGCGATCGCGGAAGCGGATGGACCCGGCGGCCGGCTTCAGGATGCCGGCGATGGAACGGATCAGCGAGGTCTTGCCGGCCCCGTTGGCGCCGACGATGGCGGTCGTGCTGCCCTCCGCCACCGCGAGGGACACGCGGTCGAGCGCCTGGGCATCGCCGTAGAAGAGATCGAGGTCGGTGACGGTCAGCATGGGTCCGGGCTTGCCACGCGGGGGACGGTGGGTCAAGCCAAAGACGCCGTCACCCCGTCCGCTCCGCCACCGCGCGGTCGCGCAGCTCCCGCCGCACGATCTTGCCCGTTGTCGTCATCGGCAGGCTGTCCACGAAGGCGATCTCGCGCGGGTACTCGTGCGCGGCCAGCTTCACCTTCACATGCTCCTGGATCGCGCGGCGCAGCGCGTCGTCAGGCGTCACGCCGTCGTGCAGAACCACGAAGGCCATGACGATCTCGGTGCGCAGCGGGTCGGGCACGCCGACCACGGCGGCCATGCGCACGGCGGGATGGCCGATCAGGCAATCCTCGATCTCGCCGGGGCCGATGCGGTAGCCGGCCGAGGTGATCACGTCGTCGTCGCGGCCGACGAAGCGCAAATAGCCCTCCTCGTCCGCCATGCCCTGGTCGCCGGTGACCAGCCAGTCGCCGATAAACTTGGCCTGCGTCGCCTCGGGGTTGCGCCAGTATTGCAGGAACATGACCGGGTCCGGCCGGCGCACGGCGATGTTGCCGAGCCGGCCGGGCTCCAGCCGGTTGCCGTCGTCGTCGATGACCGCCACGTCGTGCCCGAAGGCCGGGCGCCCCATGATCCCCGGCTTGCCAGGCATGATGCGGGCGCAGGAGGACACGATCATGTTGCACTCGGTCTGGCCGTAGAACTCATTGATCGCCAGCCCGAAGGTCTCCCGCCCCCAATCCAGCAGCTCCGCCCCCAGCGTCTCGCCGCCGCTGGCGATGGAGCGCATGGCGGGCTTGAAGCGCGCGCCGGCGTCGGGGACGGAGCGCAGCATCTTCAGGGCGGTGGGCGGCAGGAAGGCGTTGCGCACGCCGAAGCGGCCGATCAGGCGGAAGGCAGCTTCCGGATCGAACTTCTCGAACCGGTGGGCGACCACGGTGATGCCGTGGTGCCAGGCCGGCAGCAGCACGTCGAGCAGCCCGCCGATCCACGCCCAGTCGGCCGGCGTCCAGATGCGGTCGCCCGGCTGCGGCAGCAGGTCGTGCGACATCTCCACCCCCGGCAGATGGCCGAGCAGCACCCGGTGCGCGTGCAGCGCCCCCTTGGGCTGGCCGGTGGTGCCGGATGTGTAGATGATCAGCGCCGGATCGTCGGCGGCGGTGTCCACGGGGGTGAAGGCGTCCGACGCCCGCGCGGTCAGCGCGTGGTAATCCAGCGCCCCGTCCGCCGGCCCGTCGATGCAGAGTATGGCGCGCAGCTCGGGCAGCCGGTCACGGATCGTGGCCAGCTTGGCCAGCCCGGCGGTGTCGGTGATCACCGCCGCGGCCCCGCAATTGCCCAGTCGGTATTCCAGCGCCTCCACCCCGAACAGCGCGAAGAGCGGCACGGCGATGGCCCCCATCTTGTAGGCGGCGACATGGGCAACCGCCGTCTCCGGCGCCTGGGGCAGCAGGATGCCGACGCGGTCGCCGCGGCGCACGCCCTGCGCCGCCAGCGTGTTGGCGAGCCGGTTGGAGGCGGCGCGGATGGCGGCGAAGCTGTACTCCTCCACGCCGCCGTCGCGGCGCAGGAAGACCAGCGCGGTGCGGCCGGGGTCGACGTCCGCCCAGCGGTCGCAGACGTCCACCCCGATGTTGTAGCGCGCGGGAATGTCCCAGCGGAACCGCTCCGCGATCTCCCCGTAGCTGGCGCCCTGCGGCAGCATCCCGTCCCCCCTGACGACCGTTCGTTCACGCGCAGTCTACCGCCGCCCGGCCGCGCCGGGAATAGGCAGCCTCCTCCGTACGTTCATGCCGGCGGGGCGGGTATCCGCCCGCAGTGTCGGGAACGAAGGACCATGATGAAGACTCCGTTGATCGCCGCGGCGCTCAGCGCCTCCCTGCTGGCCGGCTGCGCCGCACCGGGCTACTACCCCGACGGCTCCGCCGGCGGGGTCGGAAGCTACGGGCAGAAGCAGACGGCGGGTGCCGTGCTGGGCGGGGTGGCCGGCGGGCTGGCCGGATCGCGGTTCGGCGGTGGGACCGGCAAGCTGGCGATGGTGGGCCTCGGCACGCTGCTCGGTGCCTATCTCGGCAGCGAGGCGGGCGCCTCGCTCGACCGCGCCGACCTCGCCTACGCCGACCAGGCGGCGAGCCGCGCCTATGGTGCGCCAGTGGGCAGCACCATACGCTGGAACAACCCCGGGACCGGCAACTACGGCAGCTACACGCCGACGCGCGACGGCTACAGCTCGTCCGGCGACTATTGCCGGGAATTCCAGAGCACCATCACCATCCAGGGACGGCGCGAGCAAGGCGTCGGCACCGCCTGCCGGCAACCCGACGGGTCCTGGCGCATCGTCTCCTGATGTGCCGGGCCTTCTGACGGGCTGGCCGAACACCGGCGCCGGGTGTAGCATCTCGCCATCTTCCCTCGACAGGACGACGCCCATGCGGGCACATCGCGCACTGACCGGCATCGCCCTCGCGGCGGCCATGCTTCTGCCGGCCGGCTGGTCGCCGGTCCACGCGGACGGTTTCCAGCCTGTGGACTACCGCCATTACTACGGCGACCGGGGCTATCACGAGGGCGGGGCCAGGGTCTTTGTCGGGCCGCCGGTCATCTGGTTCTCGCCGCCGCCGGTGGTTGTCCGTCCGGCACCGCCGCCGGTGGTGTACGCGCCACCGCCTCCCGGCGTCGTGTACGTGCAGCCCCCGCCGGCCATCGTGTACGCCCCGCCACCGGGTGCCGTGTCGGCACAGCCCGCGGGCCCGGTGTATCAGGCGCAGAACGGACAGTATTGCCGCGAGTACCAATCCACCGTCCGGGTCGGCGGCGTGGTCCGCCCCAGCTACGGCACGGCGTGTCAGCAGCCCGATGGATCCTGGCGGATCGTGAATTGACAAGAGTGCCGCGGGCGGCGGCTTACGCCGCCCGCACCGCCTGCAGAAACCGTTCCACCTGACCACGCAGGGTCTCGGCCTGCTCCGACAGCGTGTCGGCGGCACCCAGCACATGGCGCGCGGCGGTTCCGGTGTCATTGGCGGCGCGGTTCACGTCGGTGATGTGGGTGGACACCTCCTGCGTGCCGGTGGCCGCCTGCTGGACGTTGCGGGCGATCTCGCGGGTTGCGGCCTGCTGCTCCTCGACCGAGGCGGCGATGTTGGCCGACACGTCGCTGACGCGACGGATGGTTTCCATCACACCGCCGATGCTGGAAACCGCCTGCTGGGTGCCGGTGCGGATGGCGGTGATGCGTCCGGCGATCTCGTCGGTGGCGCGGGTGGTCTGGTCGGCGAGCGCCTTCACCTCCGCCGCCACCACGCTGAAGCCCTTGCCCGCCTCGCCCGCGCGTGCAGCCTCGATGGTGGCGTTCAGCGCCAGCAGACGGGTCTGCGAGGCGATCTGGGTGATCAGGTCGATGACCTTCACGATCTCCTGCGAAGCGTCGGCCAGTTCCTGCATCGCGTGCCCGGCCTCGTCCGCCTTGGACACCGCCTCGCCGGCGATGCCGGAGGACTGGGCCACCTGCCGGGCGATCTCCTGCACCGAGGAGGCGAGCTCTTCCGTCGCCACGGCCACGGTCTGGACGTTGGCGGAGGCCTGTTCGGACGCCGCGGCGACCGCCGTCGACTGGCGCGAGGTCTGCTCCGCCGTGCTGGCGAGCTGTCCCGCGGTGGCCTGCATCTGCACCGCCGCGGAGGAGACGTGGCCCAACACCGCCGACGCCTCGGCGTCGAACCGGCCGGTCAGGTCGGCGATGGCGCGGGCGCGCCGTTCCGCCGCCTCCTGCTCCGCCCGCTCGCGCTCGGCCGCGTGGCGCGACCGGATGATGCTGTCCTTGAAGACGAGAACCGCCTTTGCCATGGCGCCGATCTCGTCGCGGCGCCCGGTGGCCGGAACCTCCGCCGTCTCGTCACCCTCGGCCAGGCGGGTCATGGCGCCCGTCATCGCCACCAGCGGTCGGGCGATGGAGCGGGTGGTGACGATCAGAGAGATCACGGCGACGCCGAGCGCCAGCGCCAGCAGCAGCCACTGCGCCGCCGTTTGCCGGTCGCCCAGAGCGTGAACGCCGCCCATGTCGCGGTAGAGGCCGTCGCGCTCGCGTTGCACGACCCCGGGATGGTCGGCGCTGCCGATCAGATAGACGCGGATTTCGTTGGCCAGAGGCACGGCGTCGTCGGCGAAGGTCATGTGTGCGACCTCCTTCTGCCCGGTCACCGCGGCGGTCTCGGCCATGTCCAAGGTGGTGCCGACCAGATCGACCATCGGCTTCATCGCCTGCCACAGCTTCACGCTTTCCGGGTCGGTCCAGCTCGTGGACAGGCGGTCCATCTCCTTGACCAGCCGCAGCACCTCCTCCCAATGCGTCTGACGGCGGTCGCGCAACTCGGGGTGGGCGGTCAGGATGAAGCCGCTCAGGGCCGCCTCGGCGCCCGCCAGTTCGGTGGCGAGTTGCTGGCTGATCATCGCGGTCGGCAGCCGGGTGTCGGCCATCTGCCGGCTCGCGTCCTGCGCCTCGCCGGTCATCACCAGCGTCACACCGGTGTTCATGATCATCACCAGGATCAGGGCCACGAAGCCGATGGCGAGCCGCCGTCCGGTCGCCAGATTGTCGTACCAAGCCATGCCGCACCTCCCCGCGTCCCGGTCGCCGCCGCGCCCGGCGCCTGTCACGGCCGATCGTGAACCGCCGGCCCTAATTATCTGTGTATGCAACTATGGTTTCGTACCACATTCGGTTCAACGCAAAATGATCACACCACGATAAGAATCGTGTGCATCGGGTTCATCTAAAATTCGTTGAAAAGCAATGAGATCAGAAGACCTCGGAACCGAGGTAGGACGTTATCACCCGCGGATCGGCCACGACCTCCGCAGGGGTGCCCTCGGCGATGCGTTCGCCATGGTCGAGCACCACGACGCGGTCGGACAGCGCCATCACCGCGCGCATCACATGCTCGATCAACAGGATCGTCAGCCCGTCGCGGCGGTTCAGATCACGCAGGACCTCGACCATGCGGTCGACCTCGGTCGGCCGCAAGCCGGCCAGCACCTCGTCCAGCAGCAGCAGCGTCGGCCGCGTCGCCAGCGCGCGGGCCACCTCCAGCCGCTTGCGGTCGGGCAGTGTGAGGCTGCCCGCCAGCCGGCCGGCCTGATCGGCGAGACCAAGCCTTTCCAGGACAGCATGCGCCTGCGCCCGCGCCGCGTCCACACGCGACTCGCGCGCCAACGCGCCGATGACCACGTTCTGCTCCACCGTCAAGCCGGCGAAGGGGCGCACGATCTGGAAGGTGCGGCCGATCCCGGCGGCGCAGATGCGGTTGGGGCGCAGGCCGGTGATCGTCCGGTCGGCCAGCACCACCTCCCCCTCGTCGGGCGGGAAGACCCCGGCGATCAGGTTGAAGGTGGTCGTCTTTCCCGCACCGTTGGGACCGATCAACGCGACGATGGCGCCCTGCGGCACGGCGAAGCCGACCTCCGACACCGCCTTCAGGCCCCGGAAACGCTTGGTCAGGCCGCGCACCTCCAACAGGTCGCCCATATCAACGGTCCCCCTCGCCGAGCCCGAGACGGCGGGCAAGCCACGGCCATACCCCGTCCGGCCGGTAGACGACGATCACCACCAGCGCCGCCCCGTAGAAGAGTTGCTTGAGGCCGGGCAAATCCAGGCCGGACACCTCGAGCGCCCAGGTCAGCACCTCGCCCAGCGGGGTCAGGATCACCGCCCCCAGCACCGGGCCGAACACCGTGCCGATGCCACCGACGATGGCGGGCAGGATGATCTCGATGGAGCGGCCCATGGAGAACACCTGCTCCGGGAATAGGCTGCTGAAGTAGAAGGCCTGGAAGACACCGCCGAGCGCCGTCAGCGCCGCCGACACCACAACCGCCGCGATGCGCGCGGTGAACAGGTCCACCCCCACCGCCTCCGCCGCCTCCGGATCCTCGCGGATGGCAAGCCAGCGGTAGCCGAGCCGGCTGTGCAGCAGGGCGCGCGCCAGCGCCAGCGCGCTCAGTGCCAGCACCAGGATGACGTAGTAGAACAGCGTCGGCGAGCCGCGCAAGTTCAGCGGGTCGCCTCCGTCCGCCGCCACCGGGATGAACAGGCCACCGGAACCGCCGAACCACGCCATATGGTCGAAGCTGATCCGCGCCACCTCGGAAAAGGCGATGGTCAGCAGCGCGAAATGCACGCCGCGCACCCCGAAGCGGAAGCCCAGGAAGCCGATGAAGGCCCCCGCCGCCCCCGCCGCCAGCATCGCCGCCCACAGCCCGAGCCACGGCCCGACGCCGAAATGCACGAACAACGCCGCGCTGACATAGGCGCCCAGCCCAACATACAGCGCATGGCCCAGCGACAGCAGGCCGGCGAAGCCCATCATCACGTTCCACGCCTGACCCAGATAGGCGAACCACAGCACCGTGGTCAGCACCGAAAGCACGTAGCGGTCGGCCACCAGCGGCGCCACGGCGAGGGCACCCGCGAACAGGGCCAGGAGGACGGCAGCGCGCGCGTTCACGAGCGTTTCCCCAGCAGGCCCTGCGGCCGCACCAGCAGCACGAGGATAAGGACGAGGTAGCTGAACAGCGTCTTCAGCGACGGCGTCAGCAGGAAGCCGGCCATCGCCTCCGACACCCCGATCAGCACGCCGCCGAGCAGCGCGCCGGGCAGGCTGCCGAGCCCGCCGACGATGACGATGATGAAGGACAGCAGCGTGTATTCGGGCGCCAGTTGCGGCCGTGCGTCCACCAGGAGCACCATCAGCGTCCCGGCGATGCCGACGACGGCCGAGCCGATGCCGAAGGTCAGCGCGTACAGCCGGTCGATGTCCAACCCGACGACGCGCGCGCCCAGCGGGTTGTCGGCGCAGGCGCGGATCGCCTTGCCGGTGCGACTGAAGCGGAAGAAGGCGAACAGGGCGGCGGCCACGACGATCGCCGCCGCACCGGCGCGCAGTCGCACCTCGTCCAGCAGCAGCGGCCCCAGTTCCACCGTGTCGAAGCCGTATGGCACCTGCACGTTGCGCGAATCGGGCCCGAAGATCAGCAGCAACGCGTTCAGCAGGATGGTGGCGACGCCCAGCAGCAGGATGAACTGCATGTGTTCCGGCCGCTCCACGAAGCGGTTGACCAGCCGCCGCTGCAGCAGCCAGCCGAAGGTGAACAGCACGGCCGCCACCACGGGCGCCGCCAGGACCGGGTCGAGGCCGGCCAGCCCCGACAGCAGCACCGCGCCGTACATGCCGGCGACCATCATCTCCCCGTGCGCGAAATTCACCACGCGCACGACGCCGAAGATCACCGACAGGCCGAGCGCCGCCAGCCCGTAGATCAGGCCGGTCAGCAACCCCGACGCGACGATGTTGAGGTGATAGTCGAACGTCATCCAAGGCACCCGTTGGAGCGGTAGGGTGGGGTTAGCAGCCGCGGCGACGCGAGTCCAGGGTCCGCGAACGATCGGCGCCCGCTGAAAGTTTGCCCCGTGGCGGAGCAAAGCGGGTAAACAGAGGGACAAGAGGAACCGTCAACGGCCGGGAGAGCCGCCATGCATGACATCCAACAGACGCTCGCCGTGGCCACCGAACACCACCGCGCCGGTCGCACGGCGGAGGCCGAACGGCTCTACCGCGAGGTGCTGGCAGCGGCCCCGGGACAGGCCGACGCGCTGCATCTGCTGGGCGTGCTGGCGCTGCAGTCCGGTCGCCCCGCCGACGCCGCCGATCTGATCGCCCAGGCGGTCGCCGCCGATGCCGGCTCGGCGCTGTTCAACGCCAACCTCGGCCACGCGCTGCACGCGGTGGGCCGCCAGCGGGAGGCGGCGCTGAGCTTCGCCCATGCCCTGACGTTGCTGTGCAACGCCGGCGAGGGCTGGGGCAACATCGGCGCGCTCGCCAACCTGATCCGCCGCTACGACCCGGACACGCGCCGCGCCGCCGCCGACGAGGTGGACCGCGACTACGCGCTGGGCGACGTGATGCGGCGGCGATCCCTGCTCTTCCACCTCGACGGCGACCTCCGGCACTACCGCGATCTGGTCGCGGCCGTGCTTGCCGAGCCGGAGGGCTTCACCGTGCCGTCGCTGCATTACGCCTATTGGGGCATGCAGTTCCAGCTCTACCGCGGCGAGGCGGTCGAGGGGGACGCCGGTGCCTTCACCCGGCACGAGCTGCGCGAGATGCACCGGCTGCTGGTCGAGCAGACGGCGCTGCGCTACGGGGTGACCATGCACCTGCGCCGGGTCGCTCCGCGCGATCCGGTGCGGCGGATCGCCCTGATCACCAACCAGGTCCTGGGTGCCGATCATGCGCCCTCGGTCACGGTCCTGGACCTGTCCCGACGGCTCCAGGACGAGCACGGCTGCGAGGTGCTGGTGGTCAACGCCAACGCCATGGCGGTGGCCCCGGAGAACGGCTTCGTCCCGGAATTCGCCTACAACATGGCCGAGGGCTTCGACGGCGTGCAGTCCGTGGCGATCGGTGACGGGCGGGTCCGCATGGTGTCGGCCACGGACCGCCACTTCGACGCCGGCAAGGTCGGGGCGCTGGTGGACCATATTGCGGGGTTCGATCCCGACGCCGTCGTCGCGTTCGGCGCGTCCAACGTCATCGCCGACCTGTTCGCGGCGACCCGGCCGGTGGTGTGCGTGCCCACCACCGCGGGCTACGCGCCGTCGCTGGCCCGCCTTGTCCTCGGCCATGCGGAGGTCGACAGCCCCGACGACTGGCCGGTGGACGACCGGCCACGCTTCCGGCCCTACGGCTACCCGGCCGGTGGAGCCGGCGCCGATGCGGCGGAACGGCTGCTGGACTATTGCCGCGAGGCGCAGTCGGCCTGACCGGGGGCGTCGGTCACGAGCGGCGGGCCAGCGCCTCCGCCACCATCAGCCCGGCGTTGCGGAGCACGGTTTCCGACCGCAGGCCGTGCGCGTGCAGCGTGACGCTGGCCGCCACGACCACAAGGAAGGCGATGGAGACCGCCGCAACCTGCCAGCGCGCCCACACCGGACGGGCCGCGAAGACCAGCGCCGTCACCAGCCCCACCAAGCCGCCGGCCAGGATTTCCCGCACGGAATGCATGTTCAGCGCAACGCGGCTCACCGCGACCGCCACCGCCATGCCCAGCGCGGCCACGCACAGAAGACCGGCGAAGGGATGCGGAAGCCCGCGCCCGAACACCTTCCACAATCCGACATAGAACATCGCGGCAAAGGCGGCGTGCCCGCTGGTGCTGCGCACCAGGGTCAGCCCGAGCTCGTCGAGCGCGTAGCCGGCCACCTTCGCCAGCGCGGTGGCGGTGATGCACAGCAGCACCGCCCGCATCCACCCCGCCGCCTCCCCCGGCTCGCGGAGAAAGAGCGCCACCGCCACCACCACGGACAGCGGCAGGAGCAGCGCCGATTCCCCGAAACGGGAGATGCCCAGCATGATCTCGTGCAGCATGGCCACTCGTCGGTAGGTACGGCCGGGAGGACGCGGCCGGCCGCGCGCCTCAGGCGCGCTTCTGCCACCCCGGCATCGGGAAGACCGGCTCCATCTCCTCGGAGCCCTTGGGCAGCACGACCGTGGGCCGCAGGTTGCGGTTCTGGACGCAGGCCGAGGCGAGGCGGGTGTTCTGCCCCTTCTCGTCGAAGGTGATGGCAGGGCCGACCATCATCTTGCGCTCCAGATTGGTGGTGCGCAGCGCCGCCAGCATCGCCTCGGGAGCGGACGATCCCGCCCGCTTGAAGGCGTCGGCCGCCACCAGGATCGCCTCGAGCGTGAAGGCGATGTTGAAGGCGTACCCTTCATAGCGGTCGTTGGGGTAGCGGCTCTTGAAGACCTTCTCCACCCGCTGCGACAGCTCGGCCTTGGGGTCGTACCAGGGCAAGTTGGTGATGTGGAAGTCGGCGTACTTGCCCAGCACCTTGTAGAACTGCTCGTCGTATAGGCCGGGCGAGCCGGGCGACACGATCCCCATCGGCTCCCACCGCTGCTTCACCATCTCGCGCACCAGCATGATGGCGTCGTTGGCGCGGGTGGTGACGATCGCCAGATCGGCGCCCGTCGCCTTGGCCTTCGCCACCTCGACCGCCAGATCCTGCGCCTTGGGGTCGTAGGCGATCTGATCCACGATCGGGAAGGGCATCGACAGGGTCGGGAACAGCGCGTCCAGCGCCTGCTTGTTCGCCATGCCGAAGGTGTCGTTGGCGTGCATGAACACGGCCGACTTCGGCGTCGCCCCGCTCGCCGCGAACAGGTCCTTCATCAGCGCCAGCCCGTTGCTGACGAGCATGGTGCTGGTGGGGAAGTTGCGGAACAGCGTCTTGTAGCCCTGTTCGGTCAGCCGGTCGGCCGCGGCGATGTTGATCACCAGCGGCACGCCGCGCTGTTCGCACACCTGGGCGGCGGCGGCGGTCTGGCCGCTGTCGAAGGCGCCGACGATGACGTTGGCGCCGTCATTGATCAGCTTCTCCGCGCGCGAGCGGGCGACATCGACGCTCGACTCGGTGTCGGCGGACAGGATCTCCACCGGGTAGCCGAGATCGGCCAGAAGCTGCGGCGCGATGTCGGCACCGCGTTGGCAAGCCTGGCCGGCCTGCGCCAGATGCCCGGAGCGTGGCAGCAGCACCCCCACCTTCAGCCCGGCGGCCCCTTGCGCGAAGGCCGGCGCACGGCCCGACACGGCGAGCGCGCCGATGGCCACAGCGCCAGCCGAGAAGGCGCGCCGCGTGATGCCGTTGCCGGAAGCGGCCGATGTCGGGCCGGTGACGCGGGGAGCCTGTCTGGTCATGGAGCGCGGTTCCTCAGGGGGACGGGTTTCTTCTTGGGGCGGAAGGATGTCGTCATCCCGAGCGGGCTGTCAAAGGCTCCTTTCGGCTGGATCCCCGGTCTTTGCGGGGAAATCCGGTACCGCGGCGCTACTGTGGCTTGAATCCCTGGACAGGGCTGGTATCAAATGGACGGCTGCGTGGTGCCGGCGCGGGTACGGGAGGTTTTCGATGAAGCGGATGAAGTGGATGGCGGGGGTCGCCGCGGTCGTCGCGGTCACTGGTTTCAGCGTCCCGGCCGTGGCGCAGCAGGGCGGCAACGCGCCCGGAGCGGCCGCGCAAACCCCGCTTCCCCCGGCGCTGCAGGCGGCCATCCTGACCGGCAATCCGCAACAGGTGCGTCAAGCCATCGACACGCTGAGCGGCGGCAACCCGCAGCGGGCCGCGGCGCTGGCAACCCAGGTGGTGGTCGCGGCCGAGCGGCTGGTGCAGACCAACCCTCAGGCCGCCATCCAGGCCGCCGCGGCCGCGGTCGAATCCGTCCGCAACACCACCGTCCAGACCAGCGCTCCGCAGCAGACCGAAAGCGTGCTGACGACCGCCGCCCGCATCTTCGTGTCCCCGCCGGTGCAGAACACGCTGCCCGAAGCCGCCGCCGGGTTGGCCGCGGCAACGCTGAGCGCCGCGGCGACCACCAACAACCCGACCGTGGTCGCCCAGGTCGCGGCCCAGGCCGTGACCGCCGCCGAGCGGGTCCTGAACGTCAACCCCGCGGTCGCGGTCCAGCTCGCTGCCTCGGCGGTGCAGACGGTGCGCGCCCAGCCGGTGGTGCAGTCAGCCCCGACCCAGACCTTCCAAGTGGTCACGACAGCCGCCCGCATCATGGTGAACCCCGACGCGCAGCGGGTCGCACCGGTCGGGGTCGCGTCGATGGCGACCGCCGTCGCCCAGGTGGTCAGCAATCCCGCCGTCTACCAGGTGTCGCCGTCCGGCGCGATCCAGGTCATGGCGAACTCCTACGCCGCGGTCACCAGCCAGTCGGTGTCGGCCGCGTCGCCGGGAGCGACCCAGTCGGTGGTCCAGACGCTGAACCAAGCCAGCAACGCCCAAAACCTCAACACCGTCAATGCCAGCAACGGCGCCCAGGTGAACGCGATCCTCGCCGGCCAGGTCCAGGCCTCCACCACCATCCCCGGCGCTCCGCAGGGCACGCAGACGACGACGACCCAGCAGACCAACACCCAGCAGAACCAACAGCAAACACAGACCACCCAGAACACCACCAACAACCAGAACACCAACGCCGAGAACAACAACAATCAAAACAACAACCCGGTTCGTGAGGAGAGCATCTTCACGCAGGGCAGCCCGACCTGACGGCGCGTGGGGGCGCGGCACCCAGCCCCGCCGCCCCGGGGGAACGCCGCTCAGAAGCGGCGTTCCAGCACCTTGACGATATCGCCCGGCAGGATCGGCGTCCGCTCGGTCGCCCGGTATTCCTTCTGGTCGCCACCGATGAGCCGCACCAGCACCACCTCACCCTGTCGGGCGCGGTAGTCGTACCCGCCGGCGCGCGCGATCGCGCTCAGCACCGTCAGACCGGTCGTGTACGGGAATTCGCCGGGCTGCCGCACCTCGCCCAGGACATAGAAGGGGCGAAAGGTCTGCACCTCCACCGCCACGCTGGGATCCTGCATGTAGGCGTCGCGCTTCAGCATGTCGGCGATCCGCTTGGCCAGCGCCTTTGCGGTGATTCCGCTGGCCGGAACGTTCCCGACGAGCGGCAGCGCGATGTTGCCGATCGGATCGACGGTGAAGTCGCCGGACAGATTGGTTTCGTTGAAGACGATCACCCGCACGCGGTTGCCGGGCTCCAGCAGATAGCCCTCGGTCGGGTTGACGGCGATCGCCGGGGCCGGCTCGCCGGGAAACTCGCCGACCGTGGTCGAACAGCCTCCGAGCACGGCCATGACGATCGCGATGGTCGCTGCGATCGCGCTTCGGGCGCTTCTCTGACAGGCGGACTTCATGAGCGGGCTTTGCCTCCGGTGATTGTTGAGCGACGGCCATGGGGTCTTTCGCCCCCGAATATCCCTAGCCCCTGTCACTCCGATTATGCAACTTCCTCGATCAGTTCAATCCCGACCCGACGTGCCTGAGAATTGTCATGGCCTCCCTGTTCGCACCGCTGCTGGCATGGGCCGCATCGCTTCGCCGCCCACGCGAGGTGGCAGCGTCACCGCCGTGCGCTCCCGACGGATCGGTGCTGTACGCGATCGGCGACGTGCATGGTGAACGACAGCTGCTCGACGGCCTGCTCAACGACATCGTCGAGGACGCGCGCCGTCACGAGGGGCTTTCCCCGGTCGCGGTCTTCCTTGGAGACTATGTCGATCGCGGCCCGGACAGTCGTGGGGTGATCGACCGCCTGCTCGACGACCCGCTGCCCGGCTTCACGGTGCGGTTCCTCAAGGGGAACCACGAGGAGGCCATGCTCGGCTTCATCGACAACCCGGCGGCATCCATGGACTGGCTGCGTTTCGGTGGGGCGGAGACACTGGGGAGCTACGGCGTGCGTGCCTCGGTGGCGGTCGCCGACGCCGCCCGCTGCAGGATTCTGCGCGACCTGCTCGGCACCCGTCTGCCTGACGAGCATCTCGACTTTCTCCGCAGGCTCGAGAACTGGGTGGCATACGGCGACTACGCGTTCGTTCACGCCGGCATTCGTCCCCACCGCAAGCTGGCGGACCAGGATCCGCGCGATCTGCTCTGGATCCGCAACCCGTTTCTCGAGTCGGTTGCACGGCACGAGAAGGTGATCGTCCATGGCCATACGATCGTCGAGTCACCGGAGATCTGTCATAACCGGATAGGCATCGACACCGGCGCCTATGCAACCGGCCGGCTGACGGCGGCTGTTTTGTCCGGGCGGTCCGTACGATTCCTGCAAAGCAGGGGTTGAGATATTCCGGTCACCTGTATGGCGCGCACAAACTGGAGAGCACGCGGGCGACGTCTTGCATCGGTTTGATGCAATTTTCTGTTTCTGGAGTTAGCCCGATGGTGGTATCCAGAAACGGGCAGACGGCCGTTGACTGGGGTAAGAGCGCGATGTGGATGCCGACCGACTGTTTAATTGCTCCGTCCCGGCAATGGTCCGCGTCGGTGATCAAGCACTGGAAACATCGGCGGATCGGCAGCTGGACGTTTTGTGGAGCGGCGGTCGTAGCCCTTCTCGCCACGTCGCCGACATTGGCGCAGACCCGTGCGGACGTGCGCCGTCCGGGGTCGGACGCGGCGAAGGTGGTCGGCGCGCCGACCGACGCATCCGACGATCAGGGCAAGGGCGATTCCGAGCGGGTTGATGACTCCTTCCAGCCCAAGGGCATCGATCTCGGCAGCTTCCTCCTGCTGCCGCAGATCGAGAACGAAGTGACCTACAACTCCAACGTCTTTGCCCAGGAATCCAGCCAGAAGAGCGATTTCATCGCCCGCATCGCGCCGGAATTCCGACTGAGGTCGCGCTTCTCAAACCATGCTCTGAATTTTACCGGCCGGGTGGAGCAGTTCCTGTTCCGCGACTACACCTCGGACAACCATCTCGACGCGGTGGCGCTGGTCGATGGGCGCTACGACATCGAGCGGAATTGGGAGGTGAACGGCTTCTCGGAGAACTTCCGACGGTCCGAGGATCGCGGCAGCCCGGACGATGTGGGCGGCAAGAAGCCGACGCTCACCTACGGCACGGTCAACCGCGTCGGCAGCAAGTATCAGACGGGGCGCTACACCTTCGGCGGCGAGTTTTCCGCGGCGCGGCGCATCTTCGAGGATGTCGACTCGTCCACCGGCACCACAATCAACAACAGCGACCGGAACCGGTGGGAGTATCTGGCCCTCGGCCGTGGCGCTTACGAGATGTTCCCCGGCTATCTCGCCGTGGTGGAAGCCTCGGCGAACAAGAGGGAGTATGATTCGCGCCTTGATGACGCGGGGTTCAACCGCAGCAGCAGCGGCTACCGGGTCGAGACCGGCATCGGGCTCGACATCAGCCAACTGATCCGCGGCGATTTCCTAGTCGGTTACCTGAAGCAGGATTACGAAGACCCGCGCTACAAGGATCCGAGCGGTCTGTCCTTCAAAGCGACCTTCAACTGGACACCCAGCCGGATCACCGTGGTGGTGCCGGCGATCGAACGCTCGGTGCAGGAAACCACCACCAACCAAGCCTCGGCTATGGTCCGCAGCAGCGCCAGCATCCTCGTTCGTCATGAATATCAGCGCAACATTGTCCTCACCGGTTACGGCAGCGTCAGTTATGACGAGTACGAGGGCATCAATCAGGCGAGTGTGACGTATGAAACCCGCGCCCGCGTCATTTACGCTCTGGCGCCCGAGTATTATGTCGGAAGCGAAATCGGCTACCGGCGCCGCAACTCGGAAATCGATGGGCAGAGCTACGGGCAGGGCGTGCTTTCCCTCCGCTTCGGGCTGCGGATGTGATCCACGTGGACCGGCAGCCGGTCCACGCTCCGTCCGCTGGGTGACGCTTCCATGACCGACCGCGAATCGCTGTCCACCAGCGCGCTCGTCATGGGCGAACAGATGCGGCACACGCTCCGCTGGATCTGGCGCGTGTTCTGGCGCGGCAAGTTCCTGGTCCTCGGTACGTGGTTGCTGGCCATCGTGCCCACCGTGCTCATCCTGCAGCAGACCGTCCCCCTCTACACCGCCGAGGCGGAGGTGCTGATCGAAGGACCGGAGGCGACCGACGCGCTGGCGGACCAGCGCCGGGACTTCGGCTACCGTGTGACCGACAGCGTGGTCAACACCGAAGCGGAGGTCATCACCTCGATGATGCTGGCCAACCGGGTGGTCGATAAGCTCCAGCTCGACCGCGATCCCGAGTTCAATCCCATGCTGCGGGAGCCGCGCTCGATCGATCGTATCATCGCCTGGGCGAATCCGATGACGTGGCTCGTCGCGCTGTCCCGCGCACCGGATTCGGCCGCGGGCAAGCGGACCACCGCGGCGGCTTCCGACGACCAGGTGCGATCGATGGTGGTCGGGGCCTTCCTCGGCCGGCTCGACGCCCGCATGCAGCGACGATCCTTCATCGTGAGCGTGCATTTCACGTCGGAGGACCCGAAGAAGGCGGCAATGATCGCCAACACGGTGGTGGAGCTCTACATGCTCGACCGGCTGGAGGCGAACTTCGAGGACGCGCGGCGCCTGACGAGCTGGCTCGGCGAGCGGCTGGAGGGGCTGCGACGCGACGTGAACGCCACCGATTCCGCGGTCGAGGAGTTCCGCGCCGCCAACAACCTGCGGCGCAAGGGCGAACGGCAGACGACGGTCACCGACCAGCAGCTCTCGGAGTTGAACACCCGCATCGTGATCGCCCGCACGGACCTGGCGCAGAAGCAGGCGCGGCTGGATCAGGTGCGGCAACTGCTGCGGTCGCGCGGCAGCCTGGAAACCTCCAGCGATGTTCTCCAGTCGTCGCTGATCCAGCGCCTGCGCGAGCAGGAAACCGCGCTGACGCGCGAGATGTCCGAAGCGATCAAGACCTACGGCGAGCGTCATCCGCGCATGGTGGCCTACCGGGCCGACCTGACGGAGCTTCGCAGCAAGATCAGCGGCGAGATCGAGAAGATCGCCGCGTCCATCGCCAACGACGTCGAGGTGTCCGCCACCGGGCTGCGCACCCTGGAGAAGGAGTTGGACGGGGTGCGCCAGCGCGCCAACGTCGCCGGCGAGGCGGAGATCCGCCTGCGCGAGCTGGAACGGCAAGCGGAGGCCACGCGCGAGCTGTACGAGGCGTTCCTGGCCCGCTTCAAGCGCGACGCCGAGCGGGACCGGGTGAAGCGGGTCAACGCCCGGGTCATCGCCCGTCCCGATGCGCCGACGTCGCCTTCCTTCCCGCGGCGCGCGGCGGTGATGTCCATGGTCACCGCCGTGTCGCTGTCGATCGGCATCGTGCTGGTTTTTCTGCTCGACCATCTCGACAACGCCGTACGCTCCTCCGACGAGGCGGAGGAGATATCCGGTCTGCCGACGGTCGCCCTGGTGCCCGTGCATCGCGGCCGCAGCGACCGGCTCGTGCAGGATGTGACCGAGCGACCACGATCCGTGCTTGCCGACGCCTTGCGCAGCCTGCGCATCTCACTGGACGTCGGCATCGGCGAGGAATCCGCGAGGCCGCGCGTGATGGTTCTCACCTCCTCGATCCCCAAGGAGGGGAAGACCTTCCTGGCGCTCGGCCTCGCCATCATGTTCACCAAGACCAACGAGCGGGTCCTCCTGATCGACGGCGATGTGCACCGCCCGCGGATGCACACCATGCTCGGCCGGCAGAACACCGAGGGACTTGTCCAGGTGCTGTCGGGGAGTGCCGCATTCGAGGATTTGGTGGTGCGCGAGGCCGCACCCGGTCTCGATTTCCTGCCGGCGGGCCATTTGGCGAACGTGGCCGACCTGATCAGCGAGCCGTCGGCACGGGCCCTGCTCGACGATCTCAGGGGCAAGTACGACCGCATCATCATCGATTCCGCCCCTGTCCTGGCGGTCGCCGACGCCCGCGTGCTCGGCCGGCTGGCCGACCGTGTGATCTATCTGGTCAAATGGAACTCGACGGCGCGCGACGCCGTCCGCAACGGCGTCCGGCTCCTGCGGGACGGTCGGGCGCCGCTGCACGGCATCGTGCTGTCGCAGGTGAATCAGCGCAAGCACGCCCGCTACGCCTATGGCGACTATGGCCAGTATTATGGACGCTACCGAGACTACTACGGCGAATGACGCCGCCCCTCCCGCGATGCGCGGTCCCACAGGGCCACGACGGTACGGTGCCGCCGTGGCCGCGATGGCGCTCGGGGCGGCGCTCGTCTGGCTGGGCGTCCCACGTCTGATTGCGGCGCTGGAGACCCTTGACGCGCGCGCGGTGATCCGGGACGCGCGCGCCGGTCATCCCCCTCCACCCGATCGCTTGGCCGCCGCCGCCGCGGACCTGGACGCCGCGCAGCGCTGGGTCGAGGATGGCGAGACCATGAGCGATCGCGGTTTCCTGCTCGTCCAACAAGCCAGAGCCTTGCCGCCGGGGCCGGAGCGTGCGGCGGTTCTGGACCGCGCGACGCGTGCGACGGAAGCCGGTCTGGCGGCGGCACCGGCCCAGCCCAGCGCCTGGGCACGACTCGCGTGGTTGCACGTGACGCGCGGCGATGTGGTCGCGGCAATCCCGGCGTTGCGTCTCTCGCTCCTGACCGGGCCGGTCGCGCCCGCGCTTATGGCTTCCCGGCTGGAGCTGGGGTTGGAACTGCTGTCGGCGATGGACGCGGACACCCGCAACCTGCTGCGCCGTCAGGTACGGCTGCTCTGGATCGTGTCGCCGGAGACGGTGGCCGCCCTGTCACGGAAGCCGGACACCGGCGGCTTCGTGCTCGACGCGCTCAACGATCTGAGCGAGGAGGACATGGCCGCCTTCCTGCGTGTCCACGGACCGAGATCCTGAACCGCCGCCGGCCGGTCACCGGTCGGAGGAGCGGCCATGCTCCACCGTGTTCCAGGACTGGGCGTAGCCGACGCCGAGGATCAGCGCCAGAGTGGCACCGACAGCCGGCATCTGGGAGCTGAAATCGACCAGCCCGTGCAGGCCAAGAAGCGTCACCGCCGCCAGCGCCACCGCCGGATGGACCTGATCGCGCCGGCGGCGAACCAGCCCCGCCGCGCACACCGCGACCACCGCGACGATCGCCGCGTAGAAGACGATCGCCCCCGGCAGACCCAGGTCCATCGCCAACTCCAGATGGACGTTGTGGGCGAAATCGTACACGACGGAGTCCGCCAACGTGCTGTCGCGGTAGAGGCGGAACGCTGGGAGGAAGGTGCCAAGACCATAGCCAGTCCACGGCGCGTCGCCGATGGCGACCAGCGTCTGCCGCATCAGGTCGGGGCGCCCCTCCTGGTCGATGTTCATGCGCCACAGTCGATCGACGGTGCCGTCACCGCTGATGAGGACGCCCGCCACGCCCACGACGAGCAGCGCCGCCACCGCCGGCACCGTCGCGCCCGGCCGCAGGATGCGCCCCTTCGCCAGAGCCACGATCAACACCAGCAGACTGGCACCGGTGGCGAGGAACGCGCCGCGGGAATGGGACAGCAGGAGCGCGGTTCCGATCACCAGTCCACCCGCGAGATAGGGAAGAGCCCGCACCAGCACAGCCTCGGCAAGGTCGAAGGCGCGCCGGTCACCGGAGCCGGAGGGGCGCAAACCATGGACGAACAGCGCGACGCAGCACAGCAATCCAATCCCGGCGTAGGCGCCGTACGCGTTGCGATTGACGAAGGTGGCGGTCACATCGCCGTGATACGCCCATTTCGGATACCAGAGAATATACTCCCAGCTACCCAAATGGACGACGAGCCCGTAGGCGGCATAGGCGATGCCCGCGGTCGCCAGCGTCACCAGCGCCTCGCGGGCGCGGGCCCGCTCACGTCCAAGCTGCACCGCAAGCCAGAAGACGCCGCCGTAGGTCGCGAGACGCAGCAACCCCGTCAGCGTCATCGATGGATCCACCGAGACGCTGCCGAACATGGGTCCGTCGACACCGCCGGACACACGCGCCGCTTCCCACCACAGCGGGTGTTGCCACCCTGCGGGCACCAGCCCCGAGGTCTGCAGTGCAGCCCAGATCAGGACGATGGAAAAGGGAACGGCAGGGCCCCACAACCGTCTCATCGGCATCGCCGCCCGTGCGCGTCCGGCGATAACCAGCCCGCCCCACCAGAGAAGCAGCAGACCGATGAGCACCCCCAGCAGGCTCCATGCCCAGGGGCGTTGGGCGGCGAAGGGTATGGGAGCAGACACCACCAGCGCGAGGAGCAAGCGGAAGAGTAGCGTGTTGGCCGTCATCGTCCCGGTTCCGCGCTCCTGTCGACCTGAAACGCTCCCGCCACCGGCTCGCGTCGGTGGCGGGAGGCAGCCCAACACATAGCGCATCAGAACCATCGGCGGCCAGAGTCACACGCAAAGGGACGTCGATGGTCATCCCAGATGTCCGCCGCGCCGCGGACGTGCCTCCGGCAGCGTCAGATGCCGGTGTTGGTGGTGGAGCGGGAGGTCATCGGGATGGTGCCGGTCGTGTTCGTTCCGGCGGTCCCCGATCCGCTGGTTCCGGCCGCACCCGTCCCCGAGGTGCCGGAGCTTGTGGAACCAGTGGCCGAGCCGCCCAGCCCGGCCATGGCCGCGGCACCGGTCGTGGTCGAACCGCCCACGCCCGTGCGCTCGCGAACGCGCAGGTTGTTCTGCACGTGGGTGACGCCGGACACGGCCTCGGCGACATCCTCGGCGCGCCGCTTGGCGTTCCGGTTGTCCACATGGCCGGTCAGCGTGACCTCGCCCTTCTCCACCCGCACGTCGATGTCGGACGCGTCGATGTAGGGGTCGTCGGTCAGACGGTCGCTCACATCCTCGCGGATGCGGTCGTCGGACCGGTTGTAGCCACGCGGGCCGCGGCCCCGGTGGTGCTGGGCGCCATCGTCGCCCGCGCGCGCGTCGCGCTGGCGACGGCGCTCAGCGTCGTCGTCGCCGAACCAGGACGCGATCTCGTCACCCGCACGCTCGAAGAATCCGCGGTCGTCCTCCCGCGGGCCATAGGAACCGGTGTGGCCACGGCCCTCGCCATAGCCGTAGCCGGCACCGGCCGAACCCCGGCCGAAGTCTCCGCGCCCCATGCCGCGGCCGCCGCCATAGGACCGGCTGCCATAGTCGCTGCCGCGCCAGGAGCCACCGCCGCCGTAGACGTCCCGATCGCGGTCCCCGCGGTCGTGGTCGCCCCAGCGGGAGCCACCACGGACCCGATCCTCGCGGCCATAGCCGCGGTCTTGGTCACCGCGCCCGTAATCCGAACGCCCCATGTCGCCGCCGCCGTAGCTGCCGCCATAGACCCCGTACCCGCGCGAGGACCCGTCGTCGCGGCTGAAGATGCCGCGCGATTCGCTGCTCCGGTCGCGGTCACCGCCGAAATCCTGCCCATAGATGCGATCCTCATCGCGCTCGCGGTCGCGGCCGTAGCCGCCGGATTCCCATGCGGAGCCACGCCCGTAGTCACGGCCGCCGCGTTGGTCGCGATCCTCCGACCTCCAGCGTTCGCGGTCCTCGTCGAAACGGCCGCGGTCGCGGTAACGATTGTCGTAAGCCATCGAACTGGCCCCTCCCGTTGTTGTCGGCCGCCTGCGGGGGCGGCCTTCACACGCCTCAACATGAGGGGGCCGGCACCGTTCCGCTCGGGGCGCTCCGCGCAACCGGCGTCACAGGGTTGACCAAACGGAGAGGGAACATCAGCGGCGTCGGAGAACCTCGTCGTACAGCGTCGCCAGCCGGGTCCTGATGCGGCCGAGATCGTAGCGGTCAATGGCCGTCCTCCGCCCTGCCTCCCCCATGGCGGCGGCACACCCAGGATCGTCTAGGAGACCCAGGATGGCGGCGGTCAGGGCACCGACGTCGCCCGGCGGCACCAGCACCCCGTTCACACCGTCGCTCACCGCCTGCGGGATGCCGCCCACCGGCGTGGTCACGACCGGGATGCCGTGGCCCATGGCCTCCAGCAGCGCCATGGGCAGCCCCTCCGCGTAGGAAGGCAGAAGGAAGACATCCGCGTCGCGAAGGGCCGCCGCCTTCTCCGCTCCCGACACCCAGCCGAGCAGCCGCACCCGGTCGCCCCAGGGCGCCGCGGCGGCGATGCGGCGGACCTCCTCCACCTCGCCGTCGCCGCCGAAATGGAACTCCGTGTCGGGATGACGTTCCAGGATGGCGGGAATGGCGGCCAGGATGTCGTAGGTGCCCTTGCCCTTGCCGAGGCGGCCGAGCGACAGCAGCACCGCCCCGGTCTTCGCCGGCCGGCGTTCGAGACGCTCGGGAATGGCCGCGGGGTTGGGCACCACCACCGGCTCGCCGCGGCTGTACAGGTCGCGGTAGAAGTCCGCCCACTCGTCCGACAGCACGACGAGCCGGTCCAGGCGGTTCAGCACGAAGCGGACATAGGCCCGCCCCAACGTTCCGCGCGAGCGGTAGAAGCCTGGAAACAGCCCGGAATGGGCGTGCCCCACCACCGGCAGGCCGAGCGCCGCCGCCAGCAGGATGAACACCGCCTTGCGGTAGAAGCTCGTCTTGGCGGCGAAATGGATGTGGGCGAGGTCGACGCGGCGGGTGGCCGCCAGTACCGCAAAACGGGCCAGGGCCGAAAGGCCGGCGGCAAGCTTGAGCCCCTTGCCGCCGTCCACCGCGGTGGCAAGCAGACGCGGCGGCGGCGCATCCCCTTCCGCCGGCCAGCCGTCCAGCAGCGTGCCGATGACCGCCGCCACCCCGCCCTGTGCCGCCGGATCGGGGCCGAGCACGAGGACGCGCCGGGTGCGGCGGGCGGACAGGGCTCGGGTGGCGGTGTCGATGGTCATGACCGGGGGTGCTCGCGTTGCGGCGGGAACTCCCCGGAAAGTGGCGGGCATTCGGGGTTGGCGCAACGCAACCTTGGGCGCGGCGGTGCGCCGAAAAGGATGTGCCCCTTTGGACGGTGAACACCGCCCCGGATGGAAGACGTCGGGCCATCCAAGCAAGACGACCCGACGTTGCTCCATTCAGCCTTACGACACCAGGTCGCTGTCGTGGAGCAGCACGTTCTCGTGCAGGTGCAGGCTGGAGGCGTTGACGTTGTCGAGGTGGAACAGGGTCTCCATCGGCATCGCCCCCTTGCCGTCCACGTCCATCTTGACGTAGGTGGCGTTGCCCGACTGCACGAAGAACAGGTAGTCCGCCGACAGCTCGTGGCCGTAGGCCGCCTTCACCGCCTTGTTGAGCGCGATCAGATCGAGGACATCGTTGCTCTTGAAGTCGGTGACGTAGTCGGTGCCCTCGCCGATCGCCTCCTTCACGAAGCGGTCGCTGCCGGTGCCGCCGGTCAGGATGTCGGTGCCGCGGCCACCATAGATGATGTCGTTGCCGTTGCCGCCGATGATGTCGTCGTTGCCGTCGCCGCCGGCCAGGATGTCGTCGCCGCCGCGGCCGTCGATCTTGTCGTTGCCGGCACCGCCGCGCAGCTTGTTGGCCACGCCGTTGCCGAGCAGCGTGTCGTTGCCCGACGTGCCGATGACGCCTTCCATGTTGTAGACGGTGTCCATGTGCCCGCCGCCCATGTCGGCCTTGCCCGAGGCGAGATCGATCTTGGCCGCCGCGGTCAGCTTGGACAGGTCGAGCAGGTCGAAGCCCTTGCCGCCGTCGATCACCTCGCTCTTGGCGGTGCCGGTCAGCTTGTCGTCGCCATCCGTGCCCTTGATGCCGGTGGAGTTGGCCGGGGGCGTCGGCTCCGTCGGGGCAGGCGGCTTCGGTGCGGGCGGGTTCACCACCGGGGGAACGACGGTGCCGGGGGCGACGGTGTTGTAGGTGGCGTCGGCGCCGCCGACGCGGAAGTCGTCGATGTAGACGGTGCGGCTGTCCGGCCCGGTGTCCGTGCTGCTCTGCCACTCGTACTTGTAGAGGCCCATCTTCAGATAGGGACCGGTCGCGTCGTTAAAGGCGTTGGCACCCTTCAGGTCGGCGATGATCTTGCCGTCCTTGTAGAGCTGCAGATAGCCGCTGCCGTCGTGGTTCCACTTCACGTGCCAGACGAGGTCGGTCCACTTGCCGATGTCGCCGTCGATCTTTCCCAAATCGTACTGCTTGGAGCTGTCGTAGCGCCCTTCACCCGAGCCGGTGGTGATCTTGCTGGCGTCGGAGCGGACGATCAGGTTCAGGTGCTGCTCGCCGTTCTTGTTCACGACCTGCAGCGCCACCGGCGGGTTGCGCCACGCCTCGCCCGCGTCGGGCTGGGAATGGAACTGCATCAGCACGGTGTCGGCCTTGTCCGTCTCCTTCCACCCCTCGTCGAGGTAGACGCGCATGCCGTACCAGTATTCCTGGTTCATCTTGGCGAACATGCCGCTGTCGAAATGCGAGGCCGGCAGCTTGGTCGGCTGGATCTCGGTGCGGTAGGCGTAGTCGCTCTTGTAGTGGTCGAGCGTGAGCTTGGCGGCGCGCTGACCGGCGACGGTGGCGAGCGTCACGTCCTTGTTGCCGGAGTACTTGAAACCGAGCGCGGTGACATCGCTGCCGCTGTCGAAGGTCTGCTCAAACAGAAGACCGGGGCGGGTGGTGGCCATGACTGGCGTCTCCATGGTTGGCCCATCAAGGGAGAGAGCCGTTCGGTCGGGACCACCGGTCGCACCCGGAACCGCAAGCACCGCCTGCGGCCACAGCATCGCGACGAGGGCGAGGGATGGCAGGACCCAGCGGGCCGCAATCCCCCGGAACCCCGGTTGGCGGAGACCGTCCCGGCAGGGTCGCACCCCCGCCCTTCGGGCCACCAGCCAGTCCCAACCGGCTCCGTTTGCCCGAAAAGAATAGACAGATCCGCTGAGGCGAAAGTTAGACATGTTTGTGTAAAACTTTCGGGAACTATCGCGAAATTGCATTGGATTCCGTCGCAGTGCTCCGCAGCGGACTCAGCGTGCGGTCGCGAGCACGGCCACGGCGGCCCCCAGCCCCGCCGCCACCCACAGCAGGAAGCCCGGCCCGGCGTGCAGGCCGAAGAAGAGCAGCGCCGCCAGGGCCGGCACCAGGAACAGGGCGATGCGCGCCAGCGCGGAGCGCACGCCGATGATCGCCACGGGCGGGAACAGCAGGCTCGCCGCGGCGAGTGGGAGGCGTTCGAGACGGGTCGTCATGCGTGGGCGGTCTCCTTCAGGTGATCGGCCAGCCGGATGGCGAAGGCGATGAGCATCATGGTCGGGCCGGAATAGCCGGCGGTGGGGAAGACCGAGCTGCCGGCGACGAACAGGTTGTCCAGCCCGTGCACCTTCAGGTCGGCATCGACCACCCCGTCCTTCGGGGCGGCGCTCATGCGGGTGGTGCCGATGTGGTGGTAGTGGCCGCGCACCTGGCCCTCGATCAGCTCCGGCGTAAGCTCCTCAAGCTGGAAACGGCCGTAACCGAGCGCCGCCAACTCCGACGACACGATCCGCGCGCCCTCGCGGAAGGTGCGGAAATCCAGGTCGTTGAGTGCCCAGTTCAGGTCCGCCACACGGTTGCCCAGCGCGTCGCGCCGGTCGCCGAGGATGATGCGGCTGTCGGGGTTGGGAGCCTGCTCGATGCGGTGGTCGAGCACGTAGTAGCGGGCGTCGCCCTTGGGCGGGTTGTATTTGGACAGCACGGCGTCGGCGACCGACGGCAGATCCTCCAGCACGTCGGCGACATCCTCCAGCAGCCCGGGCTCGAAGGGCTTCCAGAAGCCGTCGCGCAGGCGGGCGAGCGCGGCGCGCAGCCCCTCGTGGTCCTCCGGCGGGCGGAAGCGGCAGTAGTACTGGAGCACGCCGTGCTCGCGCATCGCCGCGTCGGTCAGGCTGATGTTGGCGTTGACCCGTATGGCGCTCATGTAGCCGAAGTCGTAGATCGCCGGGAAACGCCCCTTGGCCGGCAGGAACACGCCCGAGGTGATCTGCGCGTGGTCCATGAAATGGCGTCCGACATGGCCGTGCGCGTTGCCCACACCGTCCGGCATGACGTCGTCCGACGCCAGCAGCAGCCGCGCGTTCTCGATGGCGTGGCAGGCCAGCACGAATCGCCGCGCCCGCACGGTGGCGGACTTGCCGCCCAGCGTGCGGACAGTCAGCCGTTCCACCCGCTTGCCGTCCGGATCCAGATGCACCGCGGTGGCGTTGGCGTGCAGCACCACCCGCAGGTTCTCCTGCCGCTCCAACCCCTCGCGGAACAGGGTGCGGAAGCGCAACCGCTCGCTGATCTGGAACACCTTGGTGACCAGCGCGGGGGAATGGCGCTCCACCAGCGCTCCGGCCGGCAGCTTGCGGCGTTCGAGCTGCACCGCCGGGTCCCACCCCTCCGGCGTCAGGCCGAGGATGGCGGCGGCGCGCTCGATGAAGGGCCGCAGGTCGGCGTCGTCCACCGGCCAGCCGGGCACGCCCAGATCCGGCCGCCCCTCGTAGTCGATGGGGTCGTTGGGCCGGCAATAGCCGCCCCAGTGGTTGGTGGTGCCGCCGAAATAGCGCAACCGGCAGGCGGCGAGATCGAAATAGCGCAGGCCGCGCTGACCGCCGCGGTAGAGCCCCTGGGTGGCGCCGTCGAGATCCATCCCGCCGCCCTCCAGCAGCAGGATGCGCAGCGGCAGGCCGGCGAGCTGGCTCGCCAGCGTGATGCCGGCGGCCCCGGCGCCGACGATGCAGAGGTCGGCGTCCAGCGTCTCGGGAAGACCGTCGGTCAGAGCATCGAGGAAGTCGGTCACGACAACGGAACTCCCATGCTGTCCGGGGACCAGCGGTCGGCGGCGGCGATGCACAGCGCCGCCTCCTGCTCCGACAGCAGCCAGCCGCGCACGGCGACCACCCGACCCTCGCCGTCCGGAGACGTGCTGCGGTAGCCGGGCTGCAGCGGGTTCAGCGACAGCAGGTGCTTGGCGTCGGTCAGCATCAGTTCCTGATGCTGCTGCTCGTGCTGCAGGCCCAGCGCGATCAGCGGCAGCGCGGCCAGCCAAGCGGCATCGTCCGACTCACGAACGAAGGCGAGCATCGCCTCGTCAACATGACGCCGGTACTGCAGCACCTCCTCGTTCGACGGTCGCGTCAGCAGGCCGCGCTGGGCGCGTGGATGACGCGGCCCGAGCGATTCGTAATAGGAGTTGAACAGGAAGGCGTAGCGCTCGTCGTGCACGCGGTAGCCGGGCTGGTGAGCCTGCAGCACCACGGTCTCGAAGAACCACGTGGTGTGCGCGAGGTGCCACTTGGTGGGGCTGGCATCCGG
>OFDN01000436.1_pt1 | contig 34821 bp, 27 predicted proteins | sample 1520971 | NCBI WGS metagenome assembly OFDN01 (sample SAMEA94257418, study PRJEB24077) | hot springs metagenome | biome: Aquatic biome; feature: Geographical feature; material: Water | place: India | collected 2012-06-12 | depth 5 m | reverse complement strand
GAAAGAAAGCAGTTATGTACCCTTATAAATACTTTTTAGACATCTGACATCAAAATTCAAAATTCAAAATTCAAATCTGACATCTGACATCCTAAATTCCCTCAAACTCAAACCCCTTCTCCGAAAAATACTTCAGCACCTTGGGCAATACCACCGACATCCGATCCCAGGCTTTTGCACTATCATGGAATAAAACAATAGAACCGGGTTGGGTATGATAGAGTACATATGCTAAACAAGCTTCTCCCGTGAGACGCGTATCAAAATCTGCACTCAATACATCCCACATGATGATCTTTTTTTGCTGCTGATGTAAGGCTTTGATTTGAGAACGTTTGATGCGTCCATAAGGAGGTCTGAACAAATTTGAAGAGATATATTGTTGCGCAGTTGCAATATCATCCAAATAAGTAGCATCATCAGTTTTCCATCCATTCAAATGATGTTGTGTGTGATTACCGACGGTATGTCCTTCAGCGATGATCCGCTGATAGATGTCCGGTTCAGCAGCCACATTCTTTCCAATACAAAAGAAACTTGCTTTGGCTCCGTAAGCAGCCAACTGATCCAATACAAAAGGAGTTGCCTGCGGATGTGGACCATCATCAAATGTGAGATAGATCTTCTTCTCCCCTTCCACCGGCATTCTCCATACCAATGAAGGATACAAACTACGCAGCCAGAAGGGGGTTTTTGTAAGATACATCATCCAAAGATAAGGGCAACAAGCATCAAGTAACAGGGAACAGGAATCAAACGATCAAATGATATATATTTCTTGTTTCTTATACCTTGATTCTTACTTGTACCCTGTTTCTTGTGCCTTGATTCTTCATTTCGTATTTTTGTGCCATGAACAAGAAAGTACGCGTAAGATTTGCCCCTTCTCCTACCGGGGGACTGCATTTAGGGGGTGTGAGAACGGTGTTATTCAATTATTTGTTTGCAAAGAAGCATGGGGGTGATTTTATTCTGAGAATCGAGGATACCGACCAAACCCGTTTTGTACCGGGTGCTGAAGAATATATTTTCCAAACCCTGGAATGGTGCGGATTGATTCCGGATGAAAGTCCGAAACATGGTGGTCCGCATGCCCCTTACAGACAAAGTGAGCGCAAAGCCATGTACAAGCAATATGCCGAGCAACTGGTACAAGCCGGTTATGCCTATTATGCTTTTGATACGCCGGAGGAATTAGAAGCCATGCGCAATGATTTTAAAACGGCTGAAAATCCTTCTCCGCAATACAATCAATTCATTCGCGGAAAAATGCGCAATTCACTGACTTTGGGAGAAGAAGAAGTAACCCGTTTGATCAGTGAGGGTATGCCGTTTGTGATACGCATTAAAATGCCCGCTGGTGAAACAGTTAGCTTCACTGACATGATACGAGGCGAAGTATCTTTTCAAACCGATCAGGTAGATGATAAAGTATTACTCAAAGCGGATGGCATGCCCACCTATCATCTTGCAGTAGTAGTAGATGATTATTTGATGAAGATATCACATGCATTTCGCGGAGAAGAATGGTTGCCTTCCGCTCCGGTGCATATCCTGTTGTGGAAATACTTAGGATGGGAAACTCAAATGCCGGAATGGGCACATCTTCCCTTGATCTTAAAACCGGATGGCAATGGCAAACTCAGTAAAAGAGATGGCGATAGATTAGGATTTCCTGTTTTCGCCATGGACTGGACAGATCCGAAAACCAATGAAAAGACTATTGGATTCAGAGAGAGAGGTTTTCTTCCTGAAGCATTTGTGAACTTATTGGCCATGTTGGGATGGAATGATGGTACGGATCAGGAAATATTTACGATCACAGAATTGATCGAAAAGTTCTCCATGGATCGCGTTCATAAAGGCGGTGCTAAGTTTGACTATGAGAAAGCCAAATGGTACAATCATGAATGGATCAAACAATCTGATGCAACTAAACTTGCTCCATTTGTACAACAAACCTTAGCAGCCAATAATATTCAAGTTACAGACCCAAGTTTGCTGCATCATGTCATTGACCTGGTGAAAGAGCGTTGCACATTACTGTCTGATTTCACGGCACAAAGCAGCTTTTTCTTTCAGTCGCCGATTCAAATAGATATTGATGCCATCAAACCCAAATGGGATGAGAAAAAAAATCTCTTCTTCACTGAGTTGATCCGCGCTTATGAACTTAGCACAGTTTGGGAAGCCGGTGATCTTGAAAAAGAGTTCAAAGAACTGGCAGCAGCAAATCAATTAAAGCCGGGTGAACTCATGCTTCCTTTCAGAATCATGTTGGTGGGGGGTAAGTTTGGTCCGGGGGTATTTGATATTGCTGCGTTGATTGGAAAAATTGAGACTGTTGCTCGTATCAAACATACTTTAGGGTTGTTGAGTTAAAGTAATTTATTGCCACAGAGGGCACAGAATATCACAGAATCGTTCAGTGTATTTCAGTGCCCTCTCCGCCGGAGTCCTTTGGACAGTGGCAATTTAATTTTCATCCGTATCTTACCCCAAACAACCCATATGAAGAACGCTACCAGACTATTGTATCTCTTAGCGATTGTACGTTTTGTACTTCCTTTCTTACTGGTACACCCCTCCTACCAATTACATCGCGATGAATATCTCTATCTCGCAGAAGGTCATCACCTCGCCTGGGGGTTTTTGGAAGTGCCTCCCATGCTATCATTCATGGCATACATCAGCAATACTTTAGGTGCTACTGAGTTCTGGGTGAAATTTTGGCCGGCACTATTTGGGTCAATGATATTATTAATGATGGGTAAGATCATTCTGCGTTTGGGAGGCAGATCTTTCGCCATTTTACTAGCATCATTTCCATTTTTATTTACGGGCTATATCCGTATGTTCTACTTTTTCCATCCCAACTTTTTGGATGTATTCTTCTGGACACTCAACGCTTATGCACTCATCAACTTTGTAGACACACAAAAAAACAGATGGCTCTATATTTTCGGTATCAGTATTGGATTGGGCATGCTTAGTAAATATTCTGTTGCCTTTTATACTGCCAGTTTACTGGTGGGAATATTACTCACCAAGAATAGATCTGTTTTTCTGAATAAACATTTGTACTTCTCTGCTGCCATTGCATTGCTTATCATGCTTCCCAATCTCATATGGCAATACCAACATGGGTTCCCTTTATTCATACACATGCAAGAACTGAAAGAAACACAACTTCAATTCATTGACCCCAAAGATTTTTTAGTAGATCAGATCATGATGTTTCTTCCTTGTGTTTTTATTTGGATCAGTGGCTTGCTCTATGTTTTATTGTCAGCGGAAGGAAGAAAATACCGGATGATTGGCTTCAGTTATTTTGCAGTCATTGCTTTACTAACTTATATGAATGGGAAAAGTTATTATGCAGCAGGTGTTTATCCCATTCTATTTGCATTCGGTGCGTATTGGCTTGAAAGATTAACCATCGCTAAGCTCAGATGGCTCAGGTATGCGATGGTATTCATACCGGTTACTTTGGGGATACTCATCATGCCTTTATTGTTACCTGTTTATGCCCCACAAAAATTAGCAGATTGGTACCGATCAAAAAATATCCATACAACAGGATCTTTCAAATGGGAGGATCTACAATACCATCCATTACCTCAGGATTTTGCAGATATGATCGGCTGGAAAGAATTGGCAGAAAAAACAGCTGCTGTTTATAAAAGTTTACCTGCATCAGAACAAAGAAAAACCATGGTGTATTGTCGTGGTTATTATACTGCTGGCGCATTGAATTATTATGCAAAACAAACCGGTTTACCTGTAGTCTATAGTGATGATGCTTCTTTTTTGTTTTGGATGCCTGAAAAATATGATTTCAAACATTTGATATTGGTAGGAAAACGCATGCCTGATGCAGATGATATCGTATTTCAGCAATTTGAAAAAGTATCGCTTCGTGATTCCATCGACTACCCTTTATTCCGTGAAACAAAAACCAAAATCTTCTTATTTGAGAATGGGAACGACTCTTTACAACCGATTACCGAACGAGGGGTAGCGGCTTTAAAAGCAAGGTTTAGCCGAAAATGAGATTTGCATTCCATTGCTTACTTTTGTGCCATAAATCGATTGCATGAGTAAGCTCAAACGCCCCATTCGTGTGTTAGTTGCAAAAGTTGGACTCGACGGACATGACCGTGGTGCCAAAGTCATTGCAACTGCATTACGTGATGCAGGAATGGAAGTCATCTATACCGGTCTTCGACAAACCCCTGAAATGGTCGTGAATGCAGCCTTACAAGAAGATGTAGATGCCATCGGTATCAGTATTCTTAGCGGAGCACACATGACTGTATTTCCAAAAGTGATTCAACTGCTCAAAGAAAAAGGAATGAATGATGTATTACTCACCGGCGGTGGCATCATTCCTGAAGATGATATGAAAACACTCAATGAGATGGGTGTTGGCAAACTGTTTCCTCCAGGCACACCTACGAGTGATATTGCAGGCTATATAGCTGAATGGACAGCGACGAATAGAACCTTTTAATTTTTTAAACGGATGATGGGACGCAGATTTTTATGATCATCATGATTAACGCAGATTGGTTGTAACAAAAATCATGACCATCATGATGATCATGTCCAAAGGACTCCTGTGGAGAAAATCTGTGTTCTATTTTTCAATATTGTCACAGTATGGACTACAAGTAACATCTCATCATAACCCATCATAAAAATCTGCGTCCCATCATTCTTATAAAGACATCGAAGTTTATATCTCCGGAAGTCTTAATCTTTTTCTTTTAGAGAGAATTCGTATGCCCACAATAATTGCTACACAGATAAAGAGCCCGAGGTTGTATTCAATACCAAAGTGCTTTAACCCAAGATAGATAATGCCACCCAAAGCGCAGGCTGTTGCATACAATTCTCCTCGCTTTAAAAGATTGGGCACTTCTCCGCAAATCATATCTGCGAGTAATCCTCCAAAAGTTGCAGACATGACACCCATAATGACAGAATAACCTTCATTGATTCCATACACCAAACTTCTTTCAATACCACCTACGGTAAACATTCCTAAACCTATCGCATCTGTAAAGAAAATAGCCCTGCGAAAACGGGTGAAATTGGTATTCAATAATGAAACGATCAAGACAGCTGATACCACCAATCCTAAAGCGAGATAGTCGTTGACCCAATTCACAGGCCTCACGCCAATCAATAAATCTCGAATGGTGCCGCCACCATATGCTGTAACAAAAGCCACTACCGCAGCACCAAATATGTCCATCTGATGTGTTCTTGCCTTTAATGCACCTGTCAATGCAAAAACGAAAATACCTGTGTATATGATGACCTCTATCAGATTCATACTACAAAATACAAAAGAACGGTATTGCTACCCTATTTTTGTACAAATACGATTGCCATGTATCAAACTTTAGTGACCGATCTTTCAAATGGTATTTTTACAATTACCATTAATCGCCCTGATAAATTAAATGCCCTCAATCAGCAAGTGATGTCTGATTTGAATGATGTAATGGATGAAGTATATGAAAATAAGGATATTCAGTCTGTGATCATTACAGGATCAGGCCCTAAAGCTTTTGTGGCAGGTGCCGATATCAGTGAGTTCAGTGGCGCTTCTGTTGCGGAAGGAAAAGCATTGGCGAAAAGAGGACAAGACATTTTCTTCAAAATCGAAAATTGTCCAAAGCCTGTTGTTGCTTGTGTCAATGGATTTGCATTGGGAGGTGGTTGTGAATTAGCAATGAGTTGTCACTTTAGAATTGCATCAGACAACGCCAAGTTTGGTCAACCGGAAGTAAATCTTGGATTGATTCCGGGTTATGGTGGCACACAAAGATTGGTTCAACTGATTGGAAAAGGAAGAGCCATGGAATTACTCATGGGTGCAGGAATGATAGATGCAGCAACTGCCTTACAATATGGATTGGTGAATTATGTAGTACCACAGGAAGAATTAATAGCGAAAGCTGTTGCCATTCTTCAAGTCATTAATAGCAAAGCCCCGATAGCAGTAGCAAAATGCATTGAAGCTGCCAATGCTGTTTTTGATGAAAGTAAAAATGGATTCGAAGTAGAAGTAAATGCTTTCGGTGATTGTTTCGCTACCGAAGACATGAAAGAAGGAACCACCGCATTCCTCGAAAAAAGAAAAGCCATTTTCAAAGGAATATAACTTCTCTGCGTAATCTCTGCTCCTCTTGTCCTCTGCGGTAAATCTTTTATGTAAAACTGCAGAGAACAAGAGAAAAGAGTTGACGCTGAGTGGTACTATCGCTTAATTACTTCTCTAATCTCTTCTGCAATAGGTTGATTAGCGGTGAATGTGAGTCCTAGTAACTTTGCAATGGTTTGTGCAAATTGTTTTTGATACAATTGAGAAGACTGTTTTATTTCACCCAAAGCAGGCGTATTGGGTCCCATGACTGCCAACCATATCTCATCCGCCCCTTCAATATCTGAACCATGACTGGTCCATTGACGTTTGTTCTTATCACCCCTGCCATGATCAGTAGTAATGAGTAAGGTGGTTTTGTTACGGTATTGAGGAGTAGACTGCACATAGTTCCATATTTCTTTTATCCATTTGTCTACTTGCGTGGCAGCTTGTAAATAAGAACGATATTTCCAACCATGAGCCCATTCATCTGTTTCTCCATAAGCAATATAAAGTACACGCGGTTTTTCTTTCTTCAAATATTCCATAGCCGCATGGTGGGTGAATACATCAAAACATTCTTCTGCCCACATACGATGACTGCTCAATAACATGCTGTTGATCAGCTTCTCTTCAGCAGTAGGTGTTGTACCTCCGGTAGTATCATAAGCAGCCACCACAGGAATACCACTTCTTTGCTCATTTAAAATTCTATTGAAAGCTTCCCATGCTCCAAAAGCTGCAACTCGCCCTTTAAATGAAAGCTGCTGGTTTAAAAATTCCAGTACTGTTGTATTGGGATTAGGTGGATAATCATTGGCATCAATTCTTTGATCCGCATACCCTGAAAATATTTCGTTATAGCCCGGATAAGAAAACCAATATGAATTAGAGACATTCACTTTACTACCCAAATTCCTGTTACCATGAATCTGTCCTTGTTGAGCGATTGTTTTCCAAAAAAAAGGCATCAGCTTACGTCTTCTCTCTGCAACATCCTGAGCCCAATAGGTTCTATGGATCAGTGCACTATCATCTTGATTGAATCTTTTGTCAGAAGCCAATTCAGGATCCATACCCTTAAAAAGCTCCTGCCAACGGAGTCCATCAGTAGTAATGATGATGATATTTTCCGTTTGCTGTCCAAAAGCAGATGCTGAAACCAAGGCAAACAGAAGCGCTAAAAACTTTCGCATAAACCACATTTTATGCTTCAAAGTAGCAAAAAACAGCATGATTTCACTTTATATCTTTCCTACCTTTGCACCTCAATTTATTCTACCGATCAATAAAAACTATAACGATGGAATTCCGTATTGAAAAAGACACCATGGGCGAGGTGAAAGTACCTGCACATGTTTATTGGGGAGCACAGACACAACGCAGTATCGACAATTTCCGTATTGCACAGGATATCAATAAAATGCCCAAAGAAATCATTCAGGCATTTGCTTATCTGAAAAAAGCAGCTGCGCTCACCAATCGTGATGCCGGTGTATTAGCGGAAGAAAAAGCAGCTTTGATCGGACAAGTGTGTGATGAGATCCTAGAAGGAAAATTAGACGATCAGTTTCCATTGGTAGTTTGGCAAACAGGTTCGGGTACACAAAGCAATATGAATGTAAATGAAGTAGTGGCATACCGTGGTCATGTGATCAAAGGTGGTAGTCTGACAGATAAAGAGAAATTTCTACACCCGAATGATGATGTCAATAAATCACAATCATCGAATGATACTTTCCCAACAGCAATGCATATTGCTGCTTATAAAATTTTATTGGAAGTAACGATCCCCGGTATCAAAAAATTGAGAGATACACTGGCAGCAAAAAGCAAAGCTTTTATGCATGTAGTGAAAATTGGTCGTACCCATTTTATGGATGCAACACCATTGACACTCGGACAAGAGATCAGCGGTTATGTAAGCCAGTTGGATCATGGATTAAAAGCCATCAACAATACTTTAGCCCATCTGAGTGAACTGGCATTGGGTGGTACAGCGGTGGGTACCGGTATCAATACGCCAAAAGGATATGATGTAAATGTTGCAAAACATATTGCTCAATTAACAGGACTTCCATTTGTTACAGCAGAAAATAAATTCGAAGCATTGGCTGCACATGATGCCATTGTGGAAGCACATGGTGCATTGAAAACAGTTGCGGTAAGTCTGATGAAGATCGCCAATGATATTCGCATGTTGAGTTCAGGACCTAGAAGTGGTATTGGTGAAATCTTTATTCCCGATAATGAGCCGGGATCCTCTATCATGCCGGGCAAAGTAAATCCAACACAGTGTGAAGCATTGACAATGATCGCTGCACAAGTAATGGGTAATGATGTAGCTATCAATATTGGCGGTGCTACCGGACATTTTGAATTGAATGTATTCAAACCAGTGATGATTTATAATTTCTTACACAGTGCAAGATTGATCGGTGATGGTTGTGTAAGCTTCAATGATAAATGCGCAGTAGGTATTGAACCTTTGGAAGCCAATATCAAAAAGCATGTGGACAATAGTCTGATGTTGGTTACAGCTTTGAATACCAAAATCGGTTATTACAAAGCAGCAGAAATAGCACAGAAAGCACACAAGGAAGGAACAACGTTGAAAGAAATGGCGGTGAAGCTGGGTTATCTCACACCTGAAGAATTTGATCAGTGGGTGGTTCCGGGGGATATGGTGGGAGAGATTAAATAGGTCGCTCTTAAAAATATTTAAGCCACAGATGCATCAGCCTAGGCTGACGAATCTGTGGCTTAATTTTTTATTTACTATAAACTTTTTTACCCCCCGAATAAGTAGCCGTCACCTTTACATCCAATATTTTCTCCGGCGCTACTTTCATCAAATCATTATCGAGGAAAATAAAATCAGCTTTCTTTCCTTTCTCCAGACTACCGATCTCGTTTTCCATAAAGCTGGCTTTTGCTGCCCAGATGGTCATGCCGCGAATGGTTTCTTCACGGGTCAATGCATTCTCCATTTGGAATCCGTTTTCAGGAAAACCTTTGGCATCTTTTCTTACAACTGCAGCAAGAAATGTTTTGAATGGAGAAATATCTTCCACTGGGAAATCAGTACCCAATGGAATCCATCCATTTTGCTGTAACAATTGTTTGAACGCATACGCACCTTTCACACGCTCCGAACCCAAACGATCTTCTGCCCAATACATATCACTGGTGCCATGTGTAGGTTGTACAGAAGGAATGACACTTGCAGCAGCAAATAATTTAAAATCATCAGGGTGAATGACTTGAGCATGCTCTATACGCCAGCGTTTATCATTTTTACCACCAAGGTATTTATTATAGATATTCAGGATCTCACGATTGGCACTATCACCAATGGCATGCGTACACATTTGGAAATCCGTTTTAGATAAAACACCCGCCAGTGAATCATAATGATTTTTATTTCTGAGTAAGAATCCTGTCCAATCAGGACGATCACTATAATGTTTCAACAAACAAGCACCCCGACTACCCAATGCTCCATCCGCATATACTTTGATGCCTTTTACAAACAGTTTATCGGTTTTGTATGGACCCTTTGGTAAAAATTTTTCATAGTTGGATGCATCGTCACTCAACATCACATACAAACGCATGTTGAGTTTACCTTCTTTTTGTAAGGTATCAATCGCTTCTACATCCGTATAATGCAAACCGCAATCTGTTATAGTTGTTAAACCTTGAGCAAAACAGTTTTTCTCTGCAGCCTGCAACCATTGTACATAGGTTTCTTTGGTGGGCGCAGGAATTTGGGCATACACTTTATTGTCAGCATTGTCAATCAAAACACCTGTCAATACTCCATTCTTCACTTCAATAGAACCACCCACTACTGTTTGTTCGGCCTTGATTTCCGCCAGATCCAATGCTTTCTGGTTGGCGATGGAAGCATGTCCGTCTACGCGCGTTAAGACGACAGGTTTATCCGGAAATAATTTATTCAGCTCTTCATTGGTAGGAAAATTTTTACCAGGCCAACGATTTTGATCCCATCCTCTTCCTTGTATCCAATACAGATCAGGATGTTCATCCGCAAATGCTTTGACACGTGCTACGGTTTCTTCCCAGGTATTGGTTCCAAACAGATCTACCTGAAATAAAGAACGACCATACCCAACAAAATGCGCATGCGCATCAATGAGACCGGGATATACTGCTTGTCCACCGGCATCTACTTTTTCATCACTGGTATATTTTTTAAGGATATCATCATTGCTACCCACTTCGAGAATGACGCCATCTTTAACAGCCATGGCTTCTGCTGTAGTGAAAGAAGAATCAACGGTGTAGATCACGGCATTGTGAATGATCAGATCTGCTTTTTTGTTAGAACATGCTGTTACGCAGAACAGCAATAAAATGTAGAGGTACCTCATAAGCATGCTTTAGGATTTCGTTCTGAATGAAGATAGTAAATATGCCCATGTAAAACTACGCCAGTTGTCAAAACCCGGTCATTCCTGTATCAGAAAAGGTAAACAGCAAAGAGAATTAACGTAACAGGTCACAAGGTTTCAAACCCGTATGCTTTTTGAAAGCTGCTGAGAAGTGTGAGATAGAAGAATAACCCAACAGTGCAGAAACATCTGTGACGCTCAATCCTTTTTCATACAAAAGGTATTTTGCGTGTTCCATTCTTTGTTGCTGATAGAAATCGAATATGGTGGTACCAAAAATTTCCTTGAATCCTTTTTTCAGGTAACACTCGTTCATCGCTACTTTGCGACTGAGTTCTTTGATCGTGATCGGATCACCGATATGCTGTAATAAAATTTCTCTGGCTTGATAAATTCTATCGCGACCACTTTCGTCTGCCAGAAACTTACAGGTAAACCCTTCTTCTTTTTCATCAACCAAACAATCCAAACTGTACAATAACAGTTCATGCACTTTGGCATTTACAAAAATGTTCTCGAGTGCACCTGTATAACTGTGATTCAATAAAGAATCCAGCGCATTTCTTTTTCTATTACAAAGTGGAAATACTTTGGTAAACGCATGTGGATGACGAAATGCGAGCACTTCATCTTTCCGATTGCTCAACTTAACGTTATGCACAAACTGATGCAAAAAAGTAGAGGTAAAATGAAAAGTAAATACATCTACTGTCTGGTGTTTACCGCTACAATTATTGGTAGGCAGCTCAACACATTGGGCACAGCTTTTTTCTGCGCAATAACGGTTTCCGGTGGTGCAATAACGAAGTTCTAGGTAATTTTCTTCCGGTTTGCGGGAATTGTAATGATATACCATCATACCCGTATCCTCGGCTACCCAAGGATGCTGGGCATATAAACGCCTGATATTGTAATGAATAGAGCCGGGAATATGTTGTTCTTTATGATACAAAACATCCAATGAAGGTTCCACTCCACTCTTGTGCGCCACTCTCAATATATCCATTACTTCTATCATCAGGATACAAAATTAATGTATAAACATCAAATTAACGGAAACGGCTTTCTTAAGGTTGTCACAACACTGTCAAAAACCGCCTATTCCCGGCCAAAAAAGGAGCCTGAAAATGTGGAAAACAGCAGACTCATTTATCACCAAAAACCCCCTATTTTCATTAGCTTTGTCGACCTGCGAAAATTCACTTAAACTCAGGATTTACAAGCATTTATGACTCAGGAACAAATGAACAGCAATGAGGCCCAGAACAAGAATTATGGTGCCGATAGTATACAGGTTTTAGAAGGTTTAGAAGCAGTAAGAAAAAGACCCGCCATGTACATCGGAGATGTGGGGGTAAAAGGGCTCCATCACCTTGTATATGAGGTGGTTGACAACTCTATCGATGAAGCTTTAGCAGGATACTGTAAGAACATACAGGTAACCATTCATGAAGACAACTCGATCAGCGTACAAGATGATGGACGTGGTATTCCTACTGCTATGCACTCGAAAGAGAAAAGAAGTGCTTTGGAAGTGGTAATGACCGTACTACATGCGGGGGGTAAGTTTGATAAGAATACTTATAAAGTATCCGGCGGTTTGCATGGTGTAGGTGTGAGTTGTGTGAATGCACTCAGTACCACCTTACATGTAACCGTACACCGTGAAGGAAAAATATTTGAACAGGAATATAAGATTGGTGTACCACAATATCCGGTGAGAGAAATTGGCACCAGTGATATCACCGGTACACATGTTCGCTTCTGGCCCGATGCTACTATTTTCCAAGAAACAGTTTATAAAAAAGATATCCTGGAAGGTCGCTTACGTGAACTGAGTTATCTGAACAAACGCATCAGTATTACCCTTACTGACCTTCGTGAAAAAGATGAAGAAGGAAATGTATACTCTAAAAATTTCTATAGTGAAGGGGGTATCGTTGAGTTTGTACAAATGCTGGATAAAAACGGGCATCGCAATCCACTCATCAGCAATCCGCTGTATGTTGAAGGACATGATGAAGGAACCAATGTTGCAGTAGAAGTTGCACTCACTTACAATGATGATTTCAAAGAACATATTTTCTCTTACGTAAACAATATCAATACCATTGAAGGTGGTACACACGTAACAGGTTTTCGTCAGGCTTTAACGCGTGTATTCAAAAGCTATGGTGATAAAGAAGGATTGTTTGAGAAAGCCAAAGTACAAGTAGAAGGAGATGATTTCCGTGAAGGTTTGAGTGCCATCATTTCTGTAAAAGTACCTGAGCCTCAGTTTGAAGGACAAACCAAAACCAAATTGGGTAACAGTGAAGTAAGTGGTGTGGTACAAACTACGGTAGCTCGTGTACTGGAAGCTTATTTAGAAGAAAATCCAAAAGAAGCCAAGAATGTAATCTCAAAAATCATTCTTGCTGCACAAGCGCGTGTTGCGGCGAAGAAGGCCAGAGACATGGTACAGCGTAAAACGGTACTAAGTGGTGGTGGACTTCCCGGTAAACTTGCAGATTGTAGTGAACGTGATCCTAAGAAATGTGAATTGTACCTTGTAGAGGGTGACTCAGCGGGTGGAACGGCCAAACAAGGACGTGATAGAAGTTATCAGGCTATTCTACCATTACGTGGTAAAATCCTGAACGTGGAGAAAGCCATGGAGCATAAGATCTATGAGAATGAAGAGATCAGAAATATGTATACTGCTTTAGGAGTTACCGTAGGAACACCTGAAGATCCGAAAGCTTTGAACATTACAAAATTGCGTTACCACAAACTCATCATCATGACGGATGCGGATGTGGATGGATCACATATCGCAACATTGATCCTCACTTTTATTTTCCGCTACATGAAAGAAATGGTAGAGCAAGGTTATGTATACATTGCACAACCACCATTGTATCTCGTAAAAAAAGGAAAAGAGCAGCAATATGCTTACAATGAAGAGCAAAGAAAAATGTGGATCGAGAAATTAGGTGGTGGAAAAGATGACAGTGTTACCGTTCAACGATACAAAGGTTTGGGTGAAATGAATGCAGACCAATTGTGGGAAACTACGATGGATCCGGCCCGCAGAACACTCAAACAAGTAACCATTGAAAGCGCTGCTGAAGCCGACAGAATATTCAGTATGCTCATGGGCGATGATGTAGCACCACGCCGCGAATTCATTGAAAGCCATGCGAAGTACGCGAAGATTGACGTATAGTTTGGCTGATGGCTGATGGTTCATAGTCCATGGTAAGAAAAAGTAAAAGGTGAAAAGTGAATGGTGAAATAAACCCTTTCACTTTTCACCTTTCACTTGTCACCTCCTCCATCCCTGTGGATTACTATTTTCCTCTTCTCTTTTGATTTTCAGTAAAAAACAGTAAGTTGTGGTAACATAACCCGTTGTTTATTTACTAACCACATTAAATTCTAAGAAAATGGACACTTCAAAAATGATCAAAGCATATTGCCTGAAGACCAAGGAAAAAAATGTTCCCATGCAAGATGCAGTGATCACCAAAACAGCTCGTGGCGGTTATATGGCTGCAGGTCATGATGGCAAAGGAAATAAAATGGCCGCCATTCTTAGTGAAGCTAAAGCATTGGCAGCCATTGCCGATGGCGTTGCAAAAAAAGGATTTTAATCTGTACCCAATGATGTTGAAAAAAGCCGGTAATACCGGCTTTTTTTCGTTTTCAAGATAGCTAAATCCATTGCCAAAAAAAACTCGTTTATAGGGTTCAACGAAATATGAACACTATGAAAAGAGCCCGATCTCATTATCAAATCATGCACCAGCTTTTGCTGGGTTGTACACTTGGCTTGTTGGTATCAGGTTGTTATAAAGAATTAGGTAACTCCGGTAATATTCCCGAGCCACCCACATTTACTCCAGCAAATGGACCTGATATCACATTCTATGGTCTTACCGATGATGGCAAATTAAATCGCTACAATGCTAAATCACCCGGTACTGTTGAAAATTCATTAACCATTACAGGTATACCCGCGGGTGAAAAAGTTTTAAGTATCGATTTCAGACCTGCTACTGCACAGTTGTATGCGTTAGCTTCCAACAGTAGGTTGTATGTGATCAGTTTATTAGATGGGGTTGCCAGACAAATTGGTACCGGATTCACTCCTGTATTAAATTCACAAATTGCGAATATAGATTTCAATCCAACCGTAGATCGTATTCGATTGGTGACTCATGCGGGTCAGAATCTTCGCTTACATCCTGAAACAGGCGCTTCAGTTGCTACTGATGGCAATATCAATGGTGGTGTCAGTCCTGCCATCACTTCTATTGCATACACGAACAGCAGAGCAGGCGTAACTACTACAGAGTTGTTTAATATTGATGTTTCACAGAAAAAATTATACAAACAAAATCCACCCAATGATGGCACCCTCGCAGAAGTAGGTAGTTTGGGAATTGATTTTACAGGCAAAGGTGGCTTTGATATCAGTCCTGATAATACTGTTTCACTGGCTACATTTACACAAGCCGGTAAAACAAGATTGTATACCATTAATTTAATGTCAGGTGCTGCAACATATATCAATGAAATAGCTGCTAACCTGATAGACATTGCCATTCCTACACCTCCTGTTGCTTATGGTGTTGACGACATGAATACGCTACAGATTTTTGATCCTTCCAGACCTCAGATGATGATCAGTAAACCCATTACCGGTTTAGGTACTGGCGAAACAGTGGAAGGAATAGATTTTCGTCCTGCCAACGGAGAATTATTTGCTTTCACAGTAACGAATACCGGTACGGGACGCTTGTATAAATTGAATACCTCATCAGGTGCTGCTGCAGCTGTAGGAACAGGATTTATGGTAGGTACTGCTGCAACTGCCTGGGCATTTGATTTTAATCCAACTGTAGATCGTATCAGGCTTGTAAGTGATGCAGGACTCAATCTACGCTTAAACCCCAACGACGGAGCCATTGCTGCAACCGATGGAAATATCAATCCGGGAACACCACTCATCTCAGGTGCAGCATACACAAATAATTTTAATGGCACTACTTCCACATTATTGTATGTCATGAGCGGAACAAAACTATTCAAACAAGATCCTCCCAATAATGGTACGCTGGTAGAAGTTGGAAATATCGGTGTCTCATTGTCTTCAATGAATGGTTTTGATATTGGAGGAAGATCAGGAATCGCTTATGCAGTAGGAACGGTAGGTACCAATACAAATATTTATACCGTCAATCTTACCACAGGAGCATTCACTGCCACCGGAAGTATTGCGAGTAGATTTCGCGCTTTTGCTGTAGGGCTTGGGTTGTAGTCCATGGTCCATGGACCATGGACTATGGTCTAAGAAAGAGGAAGTTTCAAAAGTAAAAGAGGCTGTATCAGATTTTTGATATAGCCTCTTTTTATTGGAGTTGAATGACCCCTTTATGCATTCCGTCTAAGAAGCGTAACATCGCTTCCATATCTTTCATATTCTCGACCACCAGAAGGAAGTTTTTACCTGCTTGTTTCAGTCTTGCTTTATTCGTACCCGATTGTAGATAGGCCAATACTCGCTTAAATAGTTCAGATTCGAAATAAGGAGAATCCGGGCGATTGATGAAATAACAACGCAATGTATCTTGTTTCAAGGTCATCTTTTCAAAACCAATTTCAACAGCACGCCATCTACAACGAACAGTTGTAAAAAGATCTTCTACTTGTGCCGGCATCGGACCAAATCGATCGATCATTTCTTTATGGAAGTCTTGCAGCTCTTCTTCTTTTTCACAATTATCCAATCGTGAGTATAAAGACAATCGCTCAGCAATACTTTCTACATAACTATCCGGTATTAATATTTCCAAATCGGTATCAATCGTACAATCACTCACATAATCATCCTGTTTACTGATTTCTTCTTTGAACAGGTCTTTGAAAGAGGTACGTTTCAACTCACGGATGGCTTCTTCCAGGATCTTTTGATACATTTCAAAGCCGATCTCAGCCATGAATCCGCTCTGTTCACCTCCCAATAAATTTCCAGCCCCACGAATATCCAAATCACGCATAGCAATTTGAAACCCACTTCCCAAATCACTAAACTGTTCTAATGTTTGTAATCGCTTTCTTGAATCCGTAGGTAAAGTACTCATGGGAGGCGCTAACAAATAACAGAAAGCTTTTTTATTACTCCGTCCTACCCTCCCTCTTAATTGATGTAAATCACTGAGTCCAAATTGATGTGCATTGTTCACAATAATTGTATTCACATTGGGAATATCAACACCACTCTCTACAATATTGGTACAAACCAACACATCGTACTTCTTATCAATAAAGTCCATGATCCGCTCTTCCAATTCATGTCCTTCCAATTGTCCATGCGCATAACCTATACTTAAATCCGGACAAAGCCCTTGTAACATAGCACTCATCTCCGATAACCCTACAACCCTATTATGAATAAAGAAAACTTGTCCGCCACGTTCTGTTTCATAATAAATGGCTTCGCGAATGAAATCATCATTGAATATGTGTACTTCTGTTTGTATGGGTTGACGATTGGGTGGCGGTGTATTGATGATACTCAAATCACGAGCCCCCATCAAACTAAATTGTAAGGTTCTTGGAATCGGTGTTGCGGTGAGCGTTAGACAATCTACATTCGTCTTCAGTGTCTTTAGTTTTTCTTTATGTGCTACACCAAATTTCTGTTCTTCATCAATGATCATGATACCCAGGTCTTTGAACTTGACTTCTTTGCCCAGGAGTCCATGAGTACCTACAATAATATCTATCTTTCCTTCTTCTACTTTCTTCAGGGTTTCCTTTTTCTCTTTTGCTGATTTGAATCGATTGATATAATCTACAGTTACCGGAAAATCTTTCAACCGGTCTTTGAATGTTTTAAAGTGCTGGAAAGCAAGAATAGTGGTAGGAACCAATACTGCAGCCTGTTTGCCATCTACAACAGATTTGAAAGCGGCTCTTACTGCAATTTCTGTTTTACCAAAACCTACATCGCCACAGACCAATCTATCCATGGGCGAAGGGCTCTCCATATCTTTCTTTACGTCTGCTGTGGCTTTACTTTGATCAGGAGTATCTTCATAAATAAAAGAAGCTTCTAATTCTGTTTGCAGATAGTTATCAGGCGTGTGTGCAAACCCCTCTTGTGCTTTTCTTTGTGCGTATAATTTGATGAGATCGAAAGCAATTTCCTTGACCTTGGTCTTTGTCTTTTCCTTCAATCGTACCCACACATCACTTCCCAGTTTATTGATCTTAGGAACGGTTCCCTCTTTACCGGTATACTTGGAAATTTTATGCAGGGAATTGATATTAACATATAAAATATCACTGTCTTTGTAAATGATCCGAACGGCTTCCTGCAGTTTTCCATTTACTTCCAATTTTTGAAGACCACTGTATGTACCCACACCATGATCGATATGTGTCACATAATCACCGGGCTGAAGATCACGCAGTGTTTTAAGGGTAAGGGCTTTGTTTTTATTGTAAGCCTGCTTAACCTTGTATTTATGGTAACGTTGAAATATCTGATGGTCTGTATAACAAACGATCTTAAGATCTTCATCAATAAAACCTTCATGAATACTACTGGGTACTGGAACAAACTGAATCTCTGTTTTCAGATCTGCAAAAATACTATTGAGTCTTTCCAGCTGTTTTACCTGCTCCGCAAAAATATATATGCTGTATTTCGCTGTTTCATGAGCAGTAAGATCTTTGATCAAGAGATCAAACTGTCTGTTAAATGCGGGTTGTGGTCTGGTAGCAAATTCAATTTCAGTATTCGATAGTTGTGGCTTGTACCCGAATTCAACAATATGTCTTTTCTCCAACTGTTCACTGATCAATGCGAGTGGAACAAAATCTGCAGCTGATACTTCTTTCAACACACGAATATCTTCTTCCTCTTCATTGGCTTTCATTTGATAGCCTTCTTTCAGCAATTGCATAAATCCTTCCATCTCATCGTACTGCTGTTGTACTTTTTCAGCAATCACATCCCAATCTTTCAACCATACGATGGTATTCTCACTCAAAAAATCAAAGAGTGATACTTTTTCTTCCGTGCTGAATTGTGTTTCTACATTGGGGATAATATTAACCTGCAATAATTTTCTTTCACTCAACTGTGTCTCCGGATCGAATATGCGGATACTATCCACTTCATTACCAAATAATTCAATTCGATACGGTTTTTCATTCCCAAAAGAATAAATATCCAGAATACCTCCACGTACGGCAAATTGTCCGGGTTCATATACAAAATCCGTTCTTTCGAAACCATACATCACAAACAATTCCATTAAACTTTCCGGATTAATGGAGTCATTGGTTTTAATGGTGATGATATTACTGCTGAGTGTTTTGGGAAGTACAACTTTTTCAAAAATGGCTTCGGGATAGGTAACCAATATTTTTTTATTTCCGCCTGCAGCCAATTTAGTGAGTGCCTCTGTACGAAGCATCACATGTGAACTGTTTAGTATCCGGAAATTTTTTCTGTTTTTGAAGGAAGATGGGAAGTAAAAAAGATCCAATGCCTGGGTAAGGTTCTCTAATGTATTGTGAAAATAGGCAGCTTCTTCTGCATCGTTCAATACCACCACATGGTTCAATGTTGAAGTAGCTGTATGATTAAACACCGCTGTTACAACAAACTCAGCACTACTTCCTTGAAGATTTTTGAGAAAAATTCGTTGAGATTGGGCAAAAGAAAGCTTGTCCGCCAACTGAAAAAGGCGGGGGTTATTTTGATACTGCTCCAGCAACACATTCAAATTCATAACAGCTTCCATCCCATTACCTACAAAGGTCTGTAATGTGGGGTGCAAAGATAACCTTAGAAATCAATATGTAGCTCCTGAATTGATCGTGATGTTGAAAGGGGTTACTTTATTTGCTTCTACCGTAACCAACTGAATATTATTCTGGCTGTCGAAAGAATTGGCGAAAAAGAACTTCCCTTGTTGCACAAAAAGGGAATACGTTCCGGGTGGCAAAGCAACACTAAAAGCACCTGTGCTGTCTGACAAAACAGAAGCAACCTTTCGCGTGTTAATTGACGTATATAAAGCAGAAGTTTCAACTCTTTGAACTTGGGATAAATTAGTGGGTTCATAGACCAGTAAAGTGACGGATACAGGTCTGGGTTTGTTTTCGGGAGCGCCTTTCATAGGCATTTGGTTGCCCTTCAATTCGGTAATATATCCAGCAATCCCCTGGCTTATTTTACCGGTCTGTGATTTCTTGGCTGATTTACAGGCAAAGATTGTTAAAAAAGCCCATATGACTATAAAAAGATTATGCCTCATGCTTCACTTTGAATGATGAAAGTATCTAATTTAGTAATACTACCCGGGGGCAAGCCCTGAATAATCATGAAGTTAAATTAAACGATGTTATGCTGAGAAGATTTTTACCCATTTTTATCACTGCCATGGCCTTAGTGTCGGTTGCCAATGCACAATTATCGACCAATGTACAGGCATTAGATATCACTGCCCAGGGTATTCGATTAAGAGAGCGAAGTGAATACACGAAAGCTTTGTCATTAGCCAAACAAAGAAACTGGCCATTAACCATTAACGGAAGGAATGGCGCAAGGGGTGTATTAGTGGGTGTTGATGCATTTAATTTTCCAAAATATTATATCACGCTCAACAACAGTATTGCTGCAGCTACTACCAGAACCAACCAGTTATGGCCAGGCGGTGCAACCGGATTAAATCTCACCGGAAGTTCTGCGAATATGAAAAACAAAATAGGTATCTGGGATGGAGGTAGGATCCTAAGTACGCATGTTGAACTTACAGGAAGAATCACACAAAAAGACAATCCTGCATCGAATGATAACCATGCTACACACGTTGCTGGTACAATGGTAGCTACAGGTCTTAATCCTAGTGCAAAAGGTATGGCTTACGGTGTTCAGGGAATGATTGCTTACGATTTTACTAATGACAATTCTGAAATTGCTTTAGAGGCTGCCGGTTTATTGATTTCAAATCACTCTTATTCCATTATCTCCGGATGGAATTTCAACTCAGCACAAAATCGTTGGGAGTTTTATGGTAGACCCAATGAAGATGAAGATTATAAATTTGGTTACTACAGCACTGATGCACAGGAGTTAGACTCTATCGCATACAATGCGCCATTTTATCTGATTGTAAAATCATCGGGTAATAATCGTGGAGAAACCGGACCTGCCGTTGGTGAACCTTATTTCAGATTCAATGCTCAAAACCAGATGACTGCTGCAGGTAACAGACCTGCTTCCATTAGTAGTAATGATAGTTACGGAACCATTACATGGGATGGTAATGCAAAAAATATTTTAACAGTAGGTGCGGTGCGAGGTATTCCAGGTGGATATAATCGACCTGAAGATGTAGTGATGAGTACCTTTAGCAGTTGGGGACCTACGGATGATGGTCGTATTAAACCTGATATTGTTGCAGATGGAGTAAACGTATTATCTACTTATGCAACAGGTGATAACAGTTATTCAACATTGAGTGGAACATCTATGTCTTCTCCCAATGCTGCCGGCTCTCTTTTTCTACTACAAGAACATTATTCAAAATTAAAAAGCGGTGCTTTTCTAAGATCTGCCACCATCAAAGGTTTAGCTATTCATACTGCTGATGAAGCAGGTCCCAGCCCAGGACCAGATTATCAAAATGGATGGGGATTATTGAATGTTCAAAAAGCTGCCGCTGTTATTTCTGCTTCCGTTGCATCGAATAACGGATCTACCAGTGAACACCTGATGTTTGAGAATGAATTCAATGCAACAACATCTAGTTTTTCCACCACCGTAATTGCAACTGGTAAAGAACCTTTGAGGGCTACTATTTGCTGGACAGACGTGAAAGGAAATGTGGAGACTGTGAATGTATTGAATAATCCCGATAAGAAATTAATCAATGATTTGGATATCAGAATTACCAGTGGCAGCAGAACTTTTAGACCCTGGACATTAAATCCTGCCTTCCCTACCAATCCTGCAGCTAAAGGTGATAACAATACCGATAATGTAGAGCGAATTGATATAGACAGTACTGTTTCAGGAGAGAGTTATACCATTACTGTTACGCATAAAGGTAGTGCAGGCTCTTTGGTACGCGGACAACAAGCTTATTCATTACTGGTAAGTGGCGTTGGCGGAGTGGCTCATTGCAGTTCGAGTCCTTCTGGAAATACAGGTAGCCGTATAGACAGTGTAAGCTTGCAAACCATTCGTTATGCCAATCCTGCCGGAGGAACTACTTATGTAAATAATACCGCTATTGCTGCGAATATAGAACCTTCACAATCTGTTCCATTTAGAGTAAGAGTGAATAGCTCAGATGCTACCAATGCTGATAAAATAGTGAAGTTATTTATCGACTATAATAACGACGGTGATTTTCTAGATGCTAATGAAAATGTTGCTACCAGTCCTGTTTTGAAAAATACTGAAGTATTCGTAGGTAGTTTCAATACACCCAGCAATCTCACAGTTGGTAGTTCATATAGAACCAGGGTTGTTTTGGTGGAAACCGGTACTGCCAATGATGTAACATCTTGTGGAAATTATGCAAGAGGCGAAACAAATGATTTTAGATTAGTAGTGGTAAATCCTTCTACTGATTTTACCATCAGCGAAGTTATTACACCAACCGTTGCTGATTGTGCTGATAACAATCAATACCTTACCATTAATATTCGCAATAATGGTAGTGTTTCAAAAAGTAGTATTCCTATTTCAGTAGAAGTGAAAAATGGTACCACAACTGTTACTACCATCAATGCTACGTATCCTGGCACAGTATTACCATTGAGCAATGCCAGTTTCACTTTACAAACCCCTTTTGCTACCACTGAAAACACAACCTATACAATTCTGGCTACAACCAATATAGCCGGTGATCAGAATACTGCTAATAATACACTGAGTACCAGTTTGACTATCGGAAAAAAGGGAAATGATCCCAATCCAATAGGAGCGATTTGTAATAGCAGTGCATTATTAAGAGTGCCTTCTCCTAGTCCAAACACAAATTATTTCTGGTATAACAGTGCTACAGCTACTGCACCATTTGCAGCGGGCAGTACAACATCAACCACTACTATACCTACTAATAAAACATTCTATGTATCCAGTGAGTTAAAAACTTCTATTGGACCTACCACTAAGATGTTCTCGCCCAATGGTGGTTACAATGATTTTAGTGGCAACTTTATGAGATTCAATGCCAGCGTTCCGCTTACTATAGAAAGTGCAAAATTATATATTGGAAATAGCGGTAGAATTGAAGTGATTGTAGGAAGATTCGGCTCATTTAATTCCTCAAACAATACATATTCATATACTAAGGTGAATAGTGTCTTTTTAGATGTACTGGCTACCAATCCTAATCCTGCACCAGGCGCGGTAAGCGGTAATCCTGCTAATGATACAGGAGCTGTTTTCTTCTTAAACCTAAGAGTTGAAGAACCCGGTGATTATATTTTATTGGCATTATGTTCGAATGGTGCTACCATTTTCCGAAATAATGGAATTGTTGGTTCAACATATCCTATCGCCATACCGGGTGTTGCATCTTTTACCGGTAATAGTGCCACTGTAAGCGGTACCGGCGACCCCAATCCTTTCTACTATTTCTTCTATGACATGAAAATTAGAACAGGAAATTCATGTCCAAGTAGCAGACAAGAAATTGTTGTTGCAGATGCCCCAACGCCGGTTGTAACCAGACAAGGTGATTCATTGGTCATCAATACTCCCGGTGTTTCCAGACAATGGTTTAAAGATAATGAAGGTATTAGCGGTGCCACCAACCCAAGCTATAAACCGATTGCTTCCGGAAATTATACAGTCATTACTGTAGATGCATTGGGTTGTCAGAAAACATCAGCGCCTATTCAGTTTACGGTAACTTCTCTTCCTCCGGAAGTGGTGGCCAGAGAAATCAAACTCAGCGTATCCCCTAATCCGAATAAAGGATTGTTTAACCTGAGTTTTGAAGTGAAAGAAAAGGGTGATGTATCCATAGAGTTACTCAATTCAAGCGGACAAAGAGTATTCAATCAGTCTTATCCGGGTTTCAATGGAGTTTTCTCCAAACAAATGAATGTGGGTAATATCAATGATGGTCAATACATTTTGAAGATTTTCCATAATAAGAAGACTTATCTACAAAAAGTGATTATTATAAAGTAGATCAACCTTCTGATTACTAAAAATGCCGGCTTAATGCCGGCATTTTTAGTAATCAGAAATATCGTTATTTCTATTAGCTGTACCTTTACAAAAAAAGATGCGGTACACTCTTATTCTCCTTTTGACTTTTGTTTGCTTCCAAGGTTTTGGACAAAAGAAAAAAATAATTTATGGCTACTTGAAAGATAGTGTTACCAATGCACCAATAGTTTTGGCCAGTGTCAGAAACATCTCTACCAATACAACTACCATGACCGGCAATGATGGCAGGTTTTCTATTCAAGCCGCAGAAAATCATATTCTCTCTTTTGCAGCTGTTGGTTATTTTTTTGATACCCTACAATATGCAAACAGCTATTTATTACAAGACACTTTATTCCCTGTTCTATCACCATTGGTACGTGATTTAGGAAATGTTACAGTTACTAGTAGGGGCTTGAGTCAGTATCAACAAGATAGTATTGAGCGAAGGAAAGATTTTTTACAGGATATCGTGAATTATACCATTCCAACAGTATCACAAGCCAATTCAGGTGCGGGTATTGCGCTGAATCTTGATCGATTTTCACGACATGAGCGTAATAAAAGAAAAGCGCTACAGTTTTATGAAACCAATGAGAAAGAAGCCTATATCAATTATCGATTCAATACCGCATTGGTTATTTCATTGACTCGTTTTAAAGATGAAAAACTTCGTCTTTTTATGCAACAACATCGCCCTTCTTATGATTGGCTCAGAAAGCATACATCAGAAGAAGATATCCGCTACTATATCAATGAGCAGTTGAAGATCTTCTCAAAAAATTACAATAAAAACTAAGTACTATTCGTAACGTAGTGCTACGATAGGATTGAGTCGGGCTGCTTTCATGGCTGGATATATTCCCGCGATGAGTCCAACGATAGAACAAATCACCACCCCAACGATCACCCATGCCCATGGTACTACAAAACCTGTTTTCAGTATCAGTCCAAATACATTACCTACCAGTACACCTAGAATAATACCAAAAATTGCCCCTAATAAACTGATGATCATACTTTCAAATAAGAACTGCTGACGCACATTTTTACTTTTCCCACCGATGGCTTTAATAAGCCCAACTTCTTTTGTTCGCTCGTTCACGGCTACCAACATAATATTCATTAAACCAATGGCTGCTCCAATCAAAGTAATCAATCCAATAGCACCAGCAGAGCCAGTGATACTACTCAAGAAGCTGATGAACATTTCAGCGAACTTGTCACTTTTTTCGATCACAAAATTATCTTCATCTAAAGGTTTTAATCTTCTAACCGACCTAAACACAGATGTAGCCACACCACTTGCTGGTTCTAATTCATTGACATTGCTCACCATCACTCCTACCATATAAGATCTGCTTGCATTCTGAAAATTTCGTACGTTGTTATAAGTGGTTACTACTACATCATCTTGCCGCAACATAGCACTGGAGCCTTTACTCTTCAATAAACCAATAACACGATAAGGCAACCCTCCGATACGTACGATCTTATCAATAGATTTATCAGGCCTATCTCCAAACAATGTCTTTGCTACATTACTACCGATCAAACAAACATTTCTTCCGCTTTGCTGATCCAGGTCATTGAGATTGCGACCCATTTCGATCACATAACCGGTGACTTGCAAATAATTTTCATCCCCTCCCCACACTACAATTTGTGGGTTGGTCTTTTTATCCTTGTAATTGACTTCTTGTCCACCAGGTCCCCTTCTGTATATACTTACTTTTGCATCAGGAAAATTGAAATTCTGTTTGAAGTATTCTGCTTCTTCTCTTTGAATAGGTTTATCAAGATTTGATTTTTTCTCTTTGCGTCCTCGGGTTGTTTTTTTAACGTCCGAGTTATTGCCGCCAAACCTTACTCTTGAATCTTTAAAACGGATATTAAAGGCATTAGCACCCATGGAAGAAAAGCTTTCCTTCAGACTCTGATTCATGGCTTCAATAGCTGTAATGATACCAATGAGTGCCATGATACCAAAAGCAATAATAGCCACAGTAATGCCTGTACGTAACTTATTGCTGCGAACAGTTCGCCATGCCAACGATAAGGAGTCAAAAATGGTCATACCCTTCATACAGGAACTATATTCCTATAAAGATAGCTGAGAAATGACTATACAGGGTTGTACCTGTAAAAAAAGTGAAGAACGGTTAGAAATAAAAGCCATTCAGAATAATCGAAGGGAAAATGCCCAATACGATTACCAGTGCAGCCAATAATACCAACGTCAATTTGAATGCCCCAGATATAGGTGCTGTACCAGCATCCCCATCTTTGAAATACATGGCCTGAATAACCCTGAAATAATAATACACACTTACTGCTGCAAAGAAAAGTGCCACTATCACCAACCAAAGTGAGCCTCCTTGTTTAATTACAGAAGCCAGCATATAATATTTAGCAAAAAAGCCTGCCGTTAATGGTATACCTGCAAGAGACAAAAGAAAAATGGTGGTTGTAAATGCTAGTATTGGATTACTTTTAGCAAGCCCATTAAAACCATCGAAAGTATAATCATTCATTTTAATGAGTACAGCAAAAATGCCGATGGTAGCCAAACTGTATGCAACACTGTACAAGAGAATACCCTCTTTCGCAAGATCATTACTACTGAATAATGCAAACAGCATAAAACCTGCTTGAGCAATACTGGAATAAGCCAGCATACGCTTTACACTTTGCTGAAATACTGCTGTGATATTTCCGATCAATAAAGTAAGTATAATGACGATAGACAGTATGATTTTCCAAGTAGGTCCTAATGCAACCGCTTGTGTTTGAAACAATCGGATAAAAGCTATAAAACCGGCAGCTTTCACAATGGTAGCCATGAAAGAAGTGAATACACTTGGCGCTCCATCATATACGTCAGGTGTCCAGAAGTGAAAAGGTGCTGCTGAAACTTTGAAAGACATTGCAACAAATAAAAGTAATAGTCCACCTACATGCAGAAAAGATGGATTGATCATTCCGGTAGTAGGAATAATAGGTAGTGCGTTCAAAGTAAAAGAACCTGTTGCACCGTAAAAGAAAGCAATGCCCATCAGCATAATTCCGGTCGTGAAAGAACCCATCAGAAAATACTTCAATGCTGCTTCATTACTCTTTAGGTTTCGTTTATCGGAACCGGTGAGTATATATAGAGGAATAGACAGTATTTCGATACCTAAGAATAGCATCAACATACCATTAAATCCTGATAGGATACTTAGACCGCATAGTACAAAGAAGATCAGTGCAAAATATTCAGCAACATTGATACCTGCTTTTTCAATATCAGACCCACTGAGTAACACATAAATAAAAGTGGCTGCAAAAGCAAGCGTATTAAAGTACAGACCGAACTTTTCAAAACTCAATAATCCACGGGAATTGATATCAAATTTGAAGATCGCATAGGTATCCATTACATTGAATGCGATCAGCAACAATAATCCAACTGCTGCTATGTATTTCAATACAGATTTGTTTTTTGTCAGAATGCCACTAAACATCATGACAACTCCCAGTAATGCTGATAATATTATTGCGTTCATAGTTCCAAATCCCCTTGGGGAATTTTGGGTAAAGATGTTTTCACATCCTTACGTTATTGTGATTAATCAAATAATTATAAAATATCAACGATCTATTATTTCCCCGCCATGGTTGCTCCTACTGTATCTTTTGTAAGATCAATCATGGGTTGTGGATACACTCCCAAGGCAATTACAAGCACTACCAATATCACCAGAGCTATTCTGATATTTCCTGATATATCTGTTGCATTGGAAGTAACAGTTGTTGTATTTCCATAAAACACTTTCTGAACCATATTCAAAGTATATACTGCTGCCAAAATAATACTGATACCTGCCACTGCAGTGATCCAGATATTATAATGAAACAGTCCATTGAACATCAAAAATTCACCAATAAATGCATTGGTTAATGGCAATGCAATATTAGCAAATGCCATTACTACTAATAATATAGCGAGTGATGGAGCTTTTTGCGCTAGTCCACCCAATTCACTGAACTTTCTTGTACCCAATTGTTGTTCAATCGCATCTGCTACGATCCAAAGTCCAATTACATTGATTCCGTGATTGAACATTTGTATCATTACACCTTCCAGTCCTACTCTGCTACCTGTAAAAAGTGTTGCACTCATTAACCCGATATGCGCAATGGAAGAATAAGCGATCAAACGTTTGATATCATCCTGTCTGATAGCAATCAAAGAAGCATATAACATACCAATCACAGAAAGCAAAATGATCCATTGTGCAAATTGCGCTGATGCTGCAGGGAAGAATGGCAACAACCATTTGATTACCGCAAATATTCCCATTTTCACCATGATGCCACTCAATACCATAGTTGTAGCAGTAGGCGATTGCTCATAGGCATCCGGCTGCCAAGTATGGAAAGGGAATATGGGCATTTTAATAGCGAATGCAATGAAAAAGAGCCAGAAAATCAATGATTGTTTTTCTGAAGGGAGTTGTACGCTATAAAAAGACTGCCAAGCAAATGAGTGATCAGTTGTTTGGAAATACATATATAATATTCCAGCCAACATCATCAGTGATCCAATAAATGTGTAGATGAAAAATTTAAAAGTAACTGCAATCCTTTTTTCGCCACCCCATAATGAGCATAAAAAATATACCGGTATCAATGCCAGTTCCCAGAAAAAGTAAAACAATAATGCATCGTTAGCAACAAATACACCCATTAATCCGGCTTGTGTCAGTAACATCAATGCATAAAATGAACCTGCATTTCGGTATTGATTTTTATAGGTGGCTATAAAAATCAATGGAAAGGAAATAGCGGTTAATAAGACCAACATTTTGGACATTCCATCCATTGACATCGTAAACCTGCTACCTAAAGAGGGCAACCATGCACTGTCGAATGATAGTTGGGCTGCCGGATAAAAATAAATACCTGCTACAGCTACGGTCAATGTTAATACTGCAGACAATAATCCCCAACCTTTAGCGGCATTTTCTTCTTTAATAAAGAAGGAGATGATGCCGGTGAGTAAGGGTAGTAATATCAATAGAACTGGGATCATATATTTTCTTTATCGCTAATAGCGGTTAAAACAGTTTTTTCAAAAAATTCATAATGGTAATGTCATTGAACCAGATCAAAACAAAAATCACCATCACCATTACCATTACCAGAATATAGTTACCTACTTGTCCACTTTGCAATAATCGGAGTTGTCTGGATCCATAACCCACCAGTTTACCAATACCATTCACCACGCCATCAATGATATTTTTTTCAAGAATATTTTTCAAGAACACGGATAATAAATGCAAGGGTTTTACGATGATGTTATCGTATAACTCATCTACGTACCATTTATTTTCCAGCACTTTAGCTACACCTGTATTCTCATCATTTACATCAGCTGCTTTTTTGAACTTAGTTACCGCGAATATGATCACTCCAATGATCAATACAGTTGAAACACCCATCATAATATATTCTTGTGAATGGGTCAAATGATGTGCATGCGCTAATTTGTTTGATTCAGCGAATATCGGAGCAAGGAAATGTTCAAGACTATGTGCATCTGATGCGAACACTTCCGGAATCCCTACAAAACCTCCCAATACCGACAATACAGCCAATACGATCAAAGGAATGGTCATTGGTGACGGACTCTCGTGCAAGTGATGCGCTTGTTCATGCGTACCTCTGAATGATCCAAGGAAAGTTAAACTGTATAAACGGAACATATAAAAAGCAGTCATTAACGCACCGCCCAATCCAATGTAATAGTAGAGAGGGTTGGCACTAAAGGCTGCCATCAAAATTTCATCTTTTGAGAAAAATCCTGAGAAAGGAGGAATCCCCGCAATCGCTAAGCAAGCCAAGAGGAATGTGATATGTGTGATGGGCATATGCTTTTTCAAACCACCCATCTTTCTGATATCTTGTTCGTGGTGCATGGCATGTATTACAGATCCGGCGCCCAAGAATAGCAAGGCTTTGAAGAAAGCATGTGTCATCACATGAAATACAGCACCGGTATAAGCACCAACACCTAAGCCCAAAAACATATAACCCAATTGGCTAACTGTTGAGTAAGCCAATACTTTCTTAATATCATTCTGTTTTAATGCAATCGTAGCTGCAAAAATAGCAGTAGCCAATCCTACTATGGCAACCAGTGTTTGAGATACCGGTGCCATGGTATACAGAATATTACTACGAGCAATCATATAAATACCGGCTGTAACCATTGTAGCAGCATGGATCAATGCTGATACCGGTGTAGGGCCTGCCATCGCATCAGGAAGCCATGTGTACAAAGGTATCTGTGCACTCTTACCCATTGCACCCACAAATAATAAGATGGTGATAGCAGTAATATCAAAAGAAGAAAGCTCTGATACACGAGAGAATACATCTCCATAAGTAACAGTACCTAATTTGAATAATAACCAGAATACAGCCAACAAGAAGCCTAAATCACCAATACGATTCATCACAAATGCTTTCTTAGCTGCATAATTGTATTGATCATTCTTAAACCAATATCCAATCAACAAATAAGAACAAAGACCCACACCTTCCCAACCAATGAACATGATCACATAATTTGCTCCAAGTACCAATAGCAGCATGGAGAATACAAACAAATTCAGATAGGCAAAATACCTTCCGAAATGCTGCTCCTCTTCTTCATGCATGTAAGCAGCAGAATACAAGTGAATTAAAAATCCAATACCTGTAATGATTAAAAGGAACAAAGAAGACAACTGATCTACCTGAAAGGCAAATGGAATTTGAAAATCAGCTGATCGAATAAAAGAAAACAGTTCAACAGTTGTTACACCATTTGCTTTTACATCAAAAAACACCAACAAGCTCACAACAAATGAAGCGAGCATCACGCCACAACCAATGACGCTGATCATTGATTTAGACAATGACTTTCTTCCCAGTCCATTGATCAGAAAACCGATCAAAGGAAAAAGTGGTACCAGATAAACAAATTTACTCATAGCCTTGCTCCCTTACGGGACTTTTACTCTTCATTATTGAAGTATGATCATGAATCAGTTCTGTCTTACCAATAAATATTAATTCTTCAAACGATTGAGGAAATTAATATCTACTGAATGTATGTTACGATACATCATTACAATAATGGCCAATCCCACACTCACTTCCGCTGCCGCCACTACCATGATAAAAAATACAAATAGTTGTCCGTCGATACCTGCTGTTGTTGCTGCATCAGTTGCTAATGCAGTACCATGATGCATTTTAGAAAATGCTACCAATAATAAATTCACCGCATTCAACATCAATTCAATGCACATAAAAACAATGATCGCATTTCTGCGTGTCAGCACTCCAATGATTCCGATGCTGAAGAGTGCGAGACTTAGATAGATATAGTATTGTATTGGCATAGCTTATAGCTTATGGTCCATGGTCCATAGTCCATGGATTATTTTTATTTACCATGGACTATGGACCATGGACTAAAATTCTTTACTCACTCCTTCTTCCCAATCACCACAGCACCCACCATCGCACTTAAAAACAGCACGCTGCTGATTTCGAATGGAACTACATAGTTACTGAACAGTGCTTTACCCAGATTCTTGATCAATCCGATATCGCCCGTTCCTACCAAAGCTTCTTTACCTTGAAAATCTGCTGCCTGACGCACAAGTGATACCATTACCATTAGAAAACAGCCACCTGAAATCGCTCCTGCGAGTTTCATCCAAATATGTTTATTGGGTTCAGACTCTTTATTGAGGTTCATCAACATGATCACAAATAGAAAGAGTACCATGATGGCACCGGCATACACGATCAGATTAACGATAGCAAGGAATTGTGCATTCAATAAAACATAATGACCTGAAATGGCAAAAAACACCGCAATCAACCACAATACACTGTGTACCGGATTTCGGCTTACCAGTACCATGATAGCTGAGAAAACAGCCAGTGCCGACAAAAAGAAAAACATGATCTGTGTTATACTCATTGGTGTTTTAATTAGGTTTTATAATAAGTTGTACGAACAATACAACTAATTATTCTTTATTATAATCCTTTAGCTTTCGCATGTGCTTCCGGCTCTGTTTTAGGATTGGGTATCAACAACTCTTCTTTTCCATAAATAAATCCTTTCCTAGTATAATTGGCCGGAGCAAATGTTTCACTCAAATAAATGGCGTCTTTTGGACAAGCTTCTTCACAGAGTCCACAGAAAATACAACGCAACATATTAATCTCATATTTAGCTGCATACTTTTCTTCACGGTACAAGTTCTCCTCACTAGGTAATCTTTCTGCAGCTTCCATGGTAATGGCTTCTGCCGGACAAGCAACAGCACATAATCCACAAGCAGTACAACGCTCACGTCCTTCCTCATCTCTGTTCAACACATGCAATCCTCTAAATACCGGACTAAAAGGACGTTTTTCTTCCGGATAACGAATGGTAGGCTTTTTCTTGAAGATATGACTGAATGTAATGGCCATACCCTTCAGAATTGCCGGTATATACAGTCGCTCCATGAAGCTCATTGGCTTCCGACTCACTTCTTGTCCCCTGTTTGTTAATGCCTGCATATGTTCTATCCCTGAGGGATGTTTAATGTTTGCAAAAATATTTTTCTAACCTATTGATGCCAAGTTTATCGTGTCAATTGTGAATGGTCAATTGTCAATGCTAGTTCTCTCTATTCCAATTCACAATTGACAATTCACATCACGCCCCTGCCTTCCACAATATCACCGCTCCTGTAATCAACATATTCGCTAATGCCAATGGGATCATGGTTTTCCAACCAAGGTTCATCAGCTGATCATAACGGAAACGCGGGATCGTCCAGCGAATCCACATGAATATAAAAATGAAAATCACAATCTTGGTCAGTAATGCTCCTACACCCAATAATGCTGCGATGTTTGGAGCCAATGTTGATTCATCCAAGAATGGAATATCATAACCACCAAAATACAAACAAGCCATAACTGCACTACTCATGATCATATTCACATATTCTGCGAACAGATAAAACCCTAGCTTCATGGATGAATATTCCTGATGATATCCAAAGTTTAACTCATTTTCTGCTTCGGGTAAATCGAAAGGTGTACGATTACACTCTGCCAATGCACAGATAAAGAAGATAAAGAACCCTAGAGGCTGATAAGCAATATTCCAAAGACTACCATCTGCCATCTGTTCTCCTACAATACTTTTCAAACTCAATGAACCGGATAACATCAATACAGCGATCAATGAAAGTCCCATCGCCAATTCATAACTAATGGCCTGAGAAGCTCCACGCAAAGCTGCCATCAAAGAGAATTTGTTATTGGATGCCCAACCTCCGATCATGATACCATATACACCCATACTTACTACTCCAAACACATAAAGGATTCCAATATTGATATCTGCAATTTGCAATTCGATCTTTCTGTCAAACAACTCAACATGACTACTCCATGGGATAACAGCACAAGTCATCAGAGCTGCAGTCATGGCCAAACCCGGACCTAAAATAAATAAGACTTTATTGGAAGTATTGGGTATGATTTCTTCTTTCATGATCAATTTCAATCCATCCGCGAATGGTTGAAACAATCCAAAAGGACCTGCACGGTTTGGACCGGGTCTGTCTTGTAAAACAGCCGCTACTTTTCTTTCAGCGAAAGTGGTGTATAAGGCAATACCCAGACTACCAAACACAATAACTGCGATCAGTACCAGTTTTTCTATCAATAATGCCCAATCAAAAGCAAGTAGTGTCATGATATAGAATTCAATTAGTCGTTGTTCTGATTAAATACTTTGGAATGAGCCGGTCCATCGATCAGACTCAATTGTACTTCCGGTTTATTCACTTCGCTTACTGAATGAATATCCATCAGCAATTTTGGTTTACGCCCGTCATTCACGGCTTCAAAGGTCTCAGTTGGCATATGAGTGCCTACTTTACCGGCATAATGTCCTTGTGAAATCACTGAATGTCTGTTAATGAGACGTGGACCTTCAATCACCCAATCACTTGTTTTTTTCTTTTCGAAGCGACAAGTATTACAGATCCATCCCGGCTTTCCATCAGGCGTATCTTCTACTTCACCCCATTCATCTTTTCTGGCTGTAACACGGAATACTTCATCACCTCTGTTCCACAATGTAACGCGACCGCTACATGTTGGACAATCGCGATGTGCATCAACAGGCTTCAGGAACCATACCCTGTTTTTAAAACGGAATGTTTTATCGGTAAGTGCACCTACAGGACAAACATCGATCACATTTCCGATGAAATCATTTTCCAGACTCTTCTCAATGAATGTAGCGATCTCAGCATGATCTCCGCGATCCAGTACACCATGCTCACGCTTTTTGGTGAGCTGATCAGCTGTGAATACACAACGGTAACAAAGAATGCAACGCGTCATGTGTAGCTGAATGTATGGACCAATATCGTGTTTTTTAAATGTTCTTCTTTGGAATTCGTAACGTGTTCCTTCTTTACCATGTTCATAGCTGAGATCTTGCAAATGACATTCACCTGCCTGATCACAGATAGGACAATCCAAAGGATGATTCAGTAAAAGGAATTCAACAACACCTGCTCTTGCATCCAATACTTTTTCACTGGTGATATTTTTTACTTCCATGCCATCCATGACTGTGGTTCTACAAGAAGCCACCAGTTTAGGCATGGGTCTTGGATCTTTTTCAGACCCTTTACTTACTTCCACCAAACAGGTACGACATTTACCACCACTACCTTCCAACTTGCTGTAATAGCACATTGCTGGAGGTGCTACATCACCACCAATCTTACGTGCAGCATTCAGAATTGTTGTTCCTGCAGGAACTTCAATTGTGATGTTGTCGATCGTTACTTTAAACAATTGTTGTTGGTCAGACATAATATTAATTCAAAATTAAAAAGTCAAAAGTCAAAATTAAAAAGTCAAAAAAATCCTGACGA